>JGI12316J15310_10000044_pt31 | contig 196535 bp, 198 predicted proteins | sample MarCyaLeptolynsp_FD_15310 | JGI IMG/M metagenome (IMG submission 15310)
TAAGCATCAGATTGTCATTGATGGCCTCCACCTCAATCCGAGCGTCAGGAAGGTGACGGCCAAGCATGGTGAGAAGCGAGTCGATGTCACGCTCAACACGGATCTCGAGATTCAGAACCTGACGCCCGGCGCCGTCAAAGAAGAACGCGTTGGTCTCACCGACGGCCATTCCCAACAGGTACGTGCGCCGCGCGCTGCGAACAATCGCATCGGCAATTTCCGGGTTGGCAATCAGAACGTCTGCCGCATCAACAGGAAGCTCAACGACTGCTGATTTGTTGAGCCCAAGGGTCATGATCTGGCTATTGGCGCTTTCACCGCCCACATCGACCTTTACAACAGGACTGCCTTCTTCGCCGCCAAGCAGCTGTGCTGCGCTCGTAGGAGCTGCAGCGGGCCCAGCCGTCAGCAGGAATGACGTAATCGCCGCAACGAACACATTGCGGAGTATCTCTAGGCGAGTGGCCGTCTGGCTGGTGCGCATAAGATCACTCATTGGCTCATCCGGGGTTGCTCAACGGTCTGGACGCCGTAGCGCACAACGGTCACTGAGGCTCCCTGGCGCGAACTCGTGTTGCGGTTGGCACCCAGTGCGCCTGTATCCACCGGGCCGCCTGTTGCGGTGTCTGCCAAGCTGCGCAGGGAAAGCCAGATGTCGCCCATGGCCTGCGAGCGGGCGAGGGTTTCGGCCTGTTTGGGACTCAGTTCCAGCGTGGCCGTCTTGCCGATCGCAATCTTTTCCCCGGAGTCATCACTGGCTTCGCCGAAGGTCTGATCAATTGCCAGTACCCGGACGTTTGCCAGAACCGTGTCACTGGCAACAACCGCCTCGCGGCCGGTATCACTGCGTGCCTGGCGTGTGACGATCACGTCGACCCGGTCACCCGGCAGAATGAACCCACCTGCACCGGTTTCAGGCGAAATGGCCACTGAAACCGCCCGCATGCCCTGGCCCAGACGGGCGGCCATAAAGCCTGCTGAATTTGCATCTATGATCTTGGACCCTGTGATCGGCTCGCCGCGCAGCACGGATGACCGCACGAGACCGCCCTGCATGCTGCTCATGGCATCCGGGGTCCGGTCCTTGACCACATAGCCTGACGCCAGCGCCTCGGTTGGCCAGGTCTGCCACCGAAGGTCGCCGGGCGTCACTTTACTGCCAAGCTGCAGGTCGCGCGCCGCGACCAGCACCTCGTCGGTAACCACTTTTGGCTCCGGCGCCTGTACCTGTTGGACATCGCTTTCAACAAATGAAGATGCGAGCCACGCAGCCGCAGCGGCTGCCAGGACGGCCAGAATAAGAACAGCGATGCGTGCAACGGACATTAGCCGGGCTTTCGCGTTGTTGGGCGCTCTTGCGGGCGCAGAAAATGGCGCAGGCGCGCGTATGGACGCTTTTTTGGTGCCTGCATGCGGGTATCAAACTGGGAATTCGTCAATTCGCAGTTAACCGTGTTGGTCAAATGCAATCCGGTGGTGTGCCCATGAGCCTGGGATGGGGCTGACTGGATCATGAATTTACGCTGCCCCTGTCATCCATGCGCTCTGGCCAAAGGCAAGGAGTCCGCCCGCAGCAAGAGCCAATCCGTATGGCACGCCTTCGCTCGGATCATGCAGGCGCATCAGCCAGCCTTGTCCGGCAAGCGGCGCAGGCATTGGCAGTTTGCGGAAAAACAAAAGGGCAAGGGTAAGAAGACCGCCGAACACGGTTGAGATAAGAAGGAAAGGCAGAATTTGCTCAGGCCCGAGCCACAAGGCTGCCGCCGCAAAAAACTTGGCGTCTCCGCCACCGATCCATCCGGTAGCAAAAAGTCCCATACAGACAATGAGTGCACCAAACCCGATGGCGAAATGCAGTCCGAGCGTTGCCGCGGGCATGGCGGTACCAGCAGCAGCAAGTGGAAAAGCCAACGCCAGCGTGCCTGTCAGCAGGTTAGGAATACGCATGCTGGCCGCATCAGAGGCAGCGGCAGCGACCATCAACAGCGGAAAGACTGCGACGATACTCCATTGCAAAAAAGTGTAGGTCGGCAGGGCGGCTATGTCCGGCATGTCTCAACAAGCTCCAGCGGCAACAGGTGCCGTATTAAGCGCGCCAAGCCGTAAACCCGGAGTAAACCTTAAAATATGAAGCAATCTGTCGGGACTGGTCAGCCGCGCGACGTGACGCCGGACTATGGCCGCCGGCGGCATGGGAGACTGACTGCGCCTGCGCCAAGGCAAAAAAGGACCGCCGGGGCATCCCCGGCGGTCCTGATCTCGTCCGGCGAAGATCGCCATTGGAACGAAATGGCTTACTGCATTTCGGCTGAGACTTTGTCGAACGTGCCGTCAATGTTCGTTCCAAGTGTGTTTACTGCAGCAATGATCGCAACAGCGATACCAGCAGCAATCAGGCCGTATTCGATGGCCGTGGCGCCGGACTCATCACCGGCAAAACGCTTGATAAAATGGCTCATGAAAGCCTCCTCTGGATCAATCCAAGTTGTCGCGACTGTGTCGAAACAGTCCCTAAAACGGTGCTGGCAGTCGGGACAGGCCACCAGATCACCTGTAGTCGAATTTATAGGCGCGCACTTACCCGTGTATTAATTGGGTAGTTAAAAGAAAATGCATCCAGAGAAAAATCAATTGGGTCAATAAAAATAAAGTCAAATGGGTAGTATAGAAAATGAAGTTCGCTATTTTTGTTTTTGTGTGATGCCGTGAGAATGCTTGTGAAGCGGAGGTTGGTTAACAAAATGCTGATACGAAGATTGATGAAAATTCAGTTCAACTGAATCAGGCCGCAATATCGTCAGGCGGTTGCCAATTGCCTGAGCTTGTCTGCATCAAGAATTGAAAGTCCTGGATATCGGCGTTCTGCACAGCCGGACTTGACCAGGCTTGCAAGGCTTGCAGCCACATCCGCTTCACTCAGACCCGTCCAGTCCGCCAGTTCCCGGTGACGTGGCAACCGTGAAACAAGCAGGACGCCACGATTCTCCGGATCTGTTTCCGCCATTCTCAGAATCTCTGCATACAGTTTGTGGCTGCTGCCGCCCGCCTCATGCGGCGCGCGGGGGGTCGCGTTCATGGCATCCAGCGCATGAGCACGTAGCAATTCCAAAGCGATTTCCGGGTTGGCTGTCACCACAGTGCGAAACTGATCAGCTGACAGAAGCGAAATCTCGCTATTGCTCAAGGATACGGCGGACAGGCGGGGCACTTCCTCCGCGAGAGCTTCCAGGTGGCCAAACAACCCACCGGCGTCAACATCGTGGAAGGCCACATCACCATGTCTGTCTGGCGGCATGGAAATACGAACCGCGCCCGACCGAACAAAGGCAACACTGGCTTCTCCGGCGCCAGGTCCACCCACTACATCACCGGGTGCATAGGACACATGCCGACAGAACCCGTTGATATCTTCAATGGCGGTGTTGTGCAGCGGGCTGAGACACCGGATGGCCGCCATGAGTCCGGTGCCCGGCGTGGAGGCCGTGGTGTCCGGAACCAACATATCGGTTGAAGAATGGCGGCGGGCGGTCGGCATGTCAGGTGCTCGTCACTGTGAAAGGGGTAGTCGGCCCATAAGCACGTGGAAAGCGCGTCCGGCGTGCGCGAGGCAAGTTGTATGTGCCACGGCAACTTCTAAAGCCCGGCTAAACCGAGGCTGCAACCCTTATGAAACATTGAGAAAACAACCGGCCAAACCGCGGGCAAACGATAGCTAAAGCCAAACTGATGCCTTCGTTGTTTCTTCACCATTTCAGGCGAGGCTGGGCCTCAGTATTTTGCGCACGTTTTCCCAGACTGTTTCTCCGGAGGTTCTCCGGACCGTTTCAAGGAGCGCCACCATGCGCCGAGCAATGTCGCCCACTCACAGGGTTCTCAAGGCGGCCGGACGCGCCGGTCGAGTCGCCTGCATGGCTGCTGCAATCCCGGCTGCTTTTCTTGCCGCCCCGGTGCACACGGCAAACGCCGGTGGAATGTACGAGATGGTGTCCCACGATTTCACCGTGGGAATCGATCAGGCAAAAATGCTGCGCATCGAAGGTGCCGCTGCCATTGTTGCTGTCGGCAACCCCTCCATCGCCGATGCAATAATCCAGAGGTCAGACATGCTGTTGCTTATCGGCCGGTCATATGGCGCGACCAATGTGCTGGTCTTCGATCATGACGGAAATGAAACCGCCTCGCTGATCGTCAACGTTGTCGATGCTGCGCCGCGTCTTGTGACGCTCAACAGGGGCACTCTTCAGTCGAGTTACAACTGCGCACCCGACTGCCGGGCAATCGTACGAATTGGCGACTCAGAAGACTTTTCCGAAGGCGTGGCCAAGCAGATCGGCGCCAAGATGGGCCTGGCAACCGAGGGCGCTGAGGCAACCGCTGCCGGAAGTGGCGAGGAGTAAAAGCCAGGTTCGGCGACCACGGACTTTGGCACACGAAAAACCCCGGGGGTAACCCCGGGGTTTTTTATATTCGACAACAACATCCACGAACGTCGGGAGTGCTACTTGGCCAACCGCAGATTACTCAGATCATAGGCGATGGTCTGAAAAGTCTCGCGCAGCTGTTCGTTGCTCGGGCTGTTGAAGTACAGCTCAGGCTCCGTTGCACACTCCCGAAACACTTCGGCCAGGGACGGCGAGTTGAGCTGGAAGGTAATCGTGTAAATCCGTACACCCTCGCTTTTGATCCTCTCGCACATGTCGGCGACTTTCTGGTCAATCTTGTCGCGGGCAGTGCTGATGCTCTCGGTGCCGAGCCGCCTTTGGGCAATATATCCAAAGCTTGTGTAATCAGACTTGTTGTCCGTGCGCTGCCGGACAATTTCGTTGTTGCCGTCCGTGAGCAGAATGACAGCTTTCTGAACATCAGGGTCACTGAAGCTCTGGCCCTGGGTAAACGGGGAGCCTGGTGACAATACACGCCAACCCCAGGCTAGCCCCTCGGCAATGTTGGTGCCGGAATTGTACCAGGGCTCCATCGCGCGGACTTCGTTCACCAGCGTAGACTTGGAGTTTGTCAGCGGAACCAGTGGTCTGGCACAGCTCTTGTTGGGTCCGGTTGTGCTTGAAGGTGTTTCATCGACAGATACATTTCTCCCAATGTACTTGTCTCCGTTCTCTTGCCGTTCATCAAAGGAGGCTCTTCTGCCTGCGCGGTCTTTGGTATAGTCGTTGTTGGCATCCCCCTCATTGTCTGGTTCATCTGGCCAGAAGTATGGAACGAAGAGCGTATCGGGATTCCCTGGCGATGGAGCGGTATCCAGTGTGTCGAACGGCTCCGGACGCATCTCGACGCACCCCTTCCAGGTCGCGTTGTTGATGCCGTCGAACAACTCAAAATGATTGTTGGGTCCGTCGGGATCGAAGTTTTCTCCGTGGTATCTGGAGTCGCCATTGACGTCCATCCAAGCCATGTCAAAGCCCTCGGCTTTGATGTTGACCGCGGTCACGAAGGGAACGAGCGACATACGTAGCAGTTCCGGCTCGTCCTGATCACCGAACAGGATGGTGACGAGATCTTCTGCAGCTGTGCGAAGCGCACCGATCTTTCCGTTCCAGGCCATGGACCCTGTGTTGTCCAGCACCATTGCAATTTCCAGGGACTTGGATTCGCGTACCACCGTGATCTCGCTGCCAACGGACAGCGTATCAAAGCCAACCACACCCATGATCGTGGTCGGCAGCTCGGCCGTTACAGCCAGCGTCACACTGCCGTCGCCCGGCGTCAGCATCAGGTTGCCCGGCACGCCGGTTTCCTGATCGTTGTAATTGGCGTCAAAAAAGCTCTGGGCAGTGGCGAGCATTTCCGCTTCGGTGGTCGCCGGCGCGGCGCCAACGGCAAGGCCTGCTGCATCAAGAGCGCGCTCTAGGCGCTGCTGCACGATGAATGCACGGTTGAGATCTACCGCTGCCCCCGCGGCAGCCGTCAAAGGCAGCAGGGACAGGGCGAAGATCATGGCGAGGTTGCCGCTTTGATCGTACGAAAACCGCTTCAGAAAATTTGCGGCGAGCGTGCGTGCTCTGCGTTTGAGAACATGTTGCATCTGACCTCTTCCGATGCTCCTTTAAGCCAGCTGTTGCCGGCTTGCCGTCCAGATATGACGTGCCATGGCATACCGGACATGGTCCGCCCGAACCTCGTTTAAGTGGCTCAGGATAGTGATCGGGTAGTGAAGCGGGTGTTAAGAAAACTGGTTAGCAAACCGTGAAGTCAGCGCATGAATTTCCAGGTTTGAGCTTGCGGGTTTGGTAACCGCCTTGCGCGTAGAACCAGTCGTATGATGCAGAAACGCGCTGTCACACCGAACCGACTTTTTCTGCGCCGGTTTCGTCGCGCGAACCGCGGCGCGGCAGCGGTCGAGTTCGCGCTGCTGGCTCTGCCGTTCTTCGCCATGCTGTTTGCCACGCTGGAGGCAACAGCTGTCTTCTTCGCATCAGTGAGCCTGGAAACCGGCGCAGCTGAAGTCGGTCGCCTGGTGCGCACCGGGCAGGTGCAGATGCAGGGCCTGACACGCGAAGATCTGCGCAACAAAGTATGCGACGCGATGTTCATGGGCTGCGATGAAAGCATGGACATAGATGTACGGCGTTTCGACAGCTTCACGGATGTTGATTTTGAGAACCCGCTCACGAACGATGGTGATCTGCGCAACGATCTGATGTTCCAGCCTGGAGCTCCAGGGGACATTGTTGTCGTGCGTGTCTTCTATGTTTGGAAAATCGTTACGCCGGTAGTCGGCGATGTACTTTCGAACATGGCGGAAGGTCATCGGCTTTTGATATCGAGCGCTGCATTTCGCAATGAGCCGTTTGGCAGTGCCATTGCCGGCGGGAACTAGCCGATGAGCATTCTCAGATTTGCCCGCCTCTTCCGAAAAGACACGCGCGGCATGTCCGCAGTCGAGTTCGCGCTGCTGCTGCCGGTGATGGTGGTCATGTATCTGGGCGCGGTGGAGATTGCCTCAGGCTTGATCGCGCACCGTAAGGCGACGGCCGTGGCGAGTACGGCAGCTGATCTGGCGGCGCAGGCGGTGGTTCTGTCCAATGCGGACGTAAATGACATCTTTGGTGCCTCGCGGGCCATTCTGGCACCGTATGATTCAACCGGTGTCCAGATCATTCTCACCAGCGCCTCCGATCAGGGGACCGGTACAATTCGCGTCGACTGGAGCGAGGGCTTCAACATCTCACCGCACGCCACGGGATCATCAATTGAAGTCCCGGACAACCTGGTTTTTGCAAATGGCAGCGTCATCATCGCCGAGGTGAGATACAATTATTCTTCCACAATGGGCGAATACCTGACGGGCGCCCGTCTGATGGAAGACACATTCTATTCCCGCCCTCGCCGCGCGCTGCTGGTCAGTCGGGTGCCGTAGGCTGCCCTCCTGTGCGGCGGACTAGTTGTCCATCCACACAAAAGACCCCCGAACAAGTTTGACCAGGAGCCTGTTCAGCTGCAGACGTTCGTCTGTAGACAGAACATTTGTGGCAACCTGTGAGCGGTCCTGCAGCTGCGTGTTGATTGTGTCGAAGAGTCCAGCGCCGGCCAGTGTCATGGTCAGCAATTGCTGGCGTTTGTCTGTTGCATGCGCCCGGCGCCGTATCATCTTGCGGGCTTCGAGGGACGCAACGGCGCGGCTGATGCTGTTCTTGGGCCTGCCGGACAGCGTGGCGATGTCCCCGGCAGTCAGCCCGTCCTGCAGGCTGCCAAGGGACAGCAGGATCAAGGCCTCGTGGCGGGTCAGATCGAGCTGGGCCGCGATGTCCCGGTAGGCAGGTATCGTGAAGTGATTGGCCAGATAGCTGATCCAGTAAATCAGCTGATCCGGTGATCCGGTCGGGGTGTCCAGGCGCAATATGGTCTCGATATCCTGCATCCGGGCTTTATGAAGCGATCAGCCGCCAAGGTCAAAAGGTTCCATTCGGAACTTGTTTTGCGCCGCCGGCTTCACTACGATTTGCGTGGAAAACACCGCCTGTAGCGTCATGACCGATGCCGGGCGGTCGTCCGGAGGAACGACCATGCAGACAGAAAAGTCCTATCGCTCGTTTGCTGAACAGGCCTTGCACTACTTCATTCGCGATCATCAGCAGATCCCTTCAGGTCATGTGTCATCGCCGGCAGACTGGCGCGGACCGCAGATGCAGGCGCGGCGCGATGAGTGGCTTGAAGTGCTGAGCGATGATGAGGTAGCGGAAGTGAAAGCCGCGGTTGATGCGTTGCTGGCAGGTGATGTCCAGATGGGTGATGTCACGCGCGACAATTTCGAACTTCCGACACTCGCCGCGCGTATTGGCCGCTGGCGTGAGGAGATTCAATCGGGCCGTGGGTTTGTAGCCGTGCGGGGTTTGCCGGTGCTCGACTGGGGTGACGATTTTTCAGCCTATGCCTATTGGGGCATCGGTCATCATCTCGGCGCGCCGGGCGCACAGAACCCGCAGGATGAACTGCTGGGCCATGTCACGAACTATGGTGAGGAGGCGGACAATGCGATTGTCCGGCGCTACCGCACGGCTGGAAACATCGACTTTCATTGCGACGCGGCTGATGCCGTTGGTCTCATGTGTCTGCGCGCAGCAAAGAGCGGCGGGCAAAGCCGCATCGTCAGCTCTGTCGCGATCTTCAATGCGCTTGCCGCAGAACATCCCGACCTGGTCTCCCGGCTGTTCGAACCTTTCCAGCTCGACCGGCGTGACGAGGAAGCACACGGTGATGCCAAGTATGTCGACATCGCGCCCTGCCAGATGGGCAGCGACGGGGTGCTGCGCACCTTCTATCACTCAGAGTATTTCCGCTCGGCAGACCGCCTGCCGGACGTGACCATTGATGACGCCGCCATGCGCATCATGGATTTCTACGATGAAAAATGCCTGTCGCCCGACTTTCACCTCGATATGTGGCTGGAGCCTGGCGACATGCAGTTCATCTCAAACCACACCACGCTTCATTCCCGGACGGCGTATGAGGACTGGCCGGAAAAAGAGCGCCGGCGGCATCTCTTGCGGCTCTGGCTCTCTTTTGATGACCGTTAACCCTGTTTGTGGGTAGGTGTAACATGAATGCCGCATGAACATTCCGGCCGTGCATGTCACCCGATCCGGCAGTCATCAAGGCACGGGCAAGATCCCGGGCCCTCGATGTGAGGTCAAACTATAGCTGATTTGGCGCGGGGACCTTGGTGTCCGCACTTTTCACGTTAACCAAGGTAAATGGCGGAGAGACAGGGATTCGAACCCTGGAGACGGTTGCCCGCCTACACGCGTTCCAGGCGTGCGCCTTCGACCACTCGGCCACCTCTCCGGCGTCCTGCACCGGTTGAACGCCGCAGGAGCAGGGGGGATAGCCCATCGCACCTCCTGCATCAAGGGACTTGTGCGCAGGATTTCCCCCAAATGCGCGCAAAACCTGTGCACTGTTTACACTTGCGTAAGTTGGCCGAGTGCGGTTTCACTATCGCCAATAGATATGTCGCAGTTTAGGGCTGTGGGCGTACCGGTGCGCGCGGACATGGGGATGTCCGGATATATGTGCAGCGGGTTGCGTGGGGTGTCTAAAGTTTGGCCGGGGGGCCTTAGAGAATGATTATTTTCCGTTTGCTTGGTTTGGTGCTGATTGCCGGTGCATTGATGGTATTTGGCGCCGACGCGTTGAGGTCGCTGGAGTCCGGCGAAGTGGGCATCAACTCTTTCGCTGAGGTCTGGGCGCTGCTCGATGGCCGCCTGGGTGCTACCTCGCTTGACGGCTTCAAGGCCTGGGCTGAAGCAACCCTGCCGCCGGCAGCATGGGATCCAGGCGTCGTATCCGTCCTCAGCTATCCGGCATGGGCCGTTCTGGGCGTATTGGGCATTGTGATTGCTCTAATCTTCCGCCCCCGAAATGGTTAGCCTGTCGTAACACCGCCTTAATCCACGGGCATGATCGTCAGTACTATGATCTTGCGTGTCCTGACAGTTCTGTTTCTGTGCGCGGCCATCGCTGCCGCGGTCAGCGACGTTGTTTCCCGCGCGGGCATGGCGTCGCTGGGCGAAGTGTGGTTCGCCGTTCATTCCGGCTCGCTCAACCTGAGCCAGGCCGTCACGCAGCGATATCTCTCGCCTGAGATCTGGGACCCCTATGTCATCTGGGTGCTGGGACAGCCGGCAACAGTGGTCTTCGGACTTCTGGCGCTGATGTTTTTCCTGGCCGCGTGGCTGCGGGCCCGCCAGGGCTGAGCCAAATGCTGACCCGGCCTAATTGTCGTCCATCTTCAACGCGGAGATGAACGCTTCCTGCGGGATGTCCACCTTGCCGAACTGGCGCATCCGCTTCTTGCCCTCTTTCTGCTTGTCGAGGAGCTTGCGCTTACGCGTCGCATCGCCGCCATAGCACTTGGCGGTCACGTCCTTTCGCATGGCGGCAATCGTTTCGCGTGCAATGACGCGTCCGCCGATCGCTGCCTGCACGGGAATCTTGAACAGGTGGCGCGGGATCAGGTCCTTGAGCTTCTCGCACATGCCGCGGCCACGTGCTTCCGCACGGTCCCGGTGCACGATGATGGCCAGCGCATCCACGGGCTCTGCGTTCACCAGCACGGACATCTTGACCAGATTGCCCGGCTGATAGTCCTCGATGTTGTAGTCGAAGCTGGCATAGCCCTTGGTAACGGACTTGAGCCGGTCGTAGAAGTCGAACACCACTTCGTTGAGCGGCAGGCGATAGACGGCCATGGCCCGGCCGCCCACATAGGTCAGGTCCTGCTGGATGCCGCGCCGGTCTTCACACAGCTTCAGCACGGCACCGAGATATTCGTCCGGCACCAGGATCGTTGCCTTGATCCACGGCTCCTCGATGGTGTCGATCTTCATCGGGTCCGGCATGTCGGCGGGGTTGTGCAGCTCCACCATTTCGCCGTCGGTCATGTACATGTGATAGATCACGCTCGGCGCGGTGGTGATGAGATCAATGTTGAACTCGCGCTCCAGCCGTTCGCGGATGATCTCCAGATGCAGAAGCCCAAGGAACCCGCAGCGGAAGCCGAAGCCGAGCGCTGCCGACGTTTCCATCTCATACTCAAAGCTCGCGTCGTTGAGCCGCAGCTTGCCCAGCGCCTCGCGCAGATCTTCGAACTGCGCGGCGTCGACAGGAAAGAGGCCGCAGAATACCACCGGCTGCGCCGGTTTGAAGCCCGGCAGCGGTTCCGCCGTCTGGCGCTTTTCTTCGGTGATGGTGTCACCGACCGCCGTATCCGCCACCTGCTTGATGGATGCTGTCAGATAGCCGATCTCGCCGGGGCCAAGGCTCGCGACCTTTTCCTGCTTGGGGCGGAACACACCCACTTCATCAACGCCGTAGACCGCGTCCGTCGCCATCATGCGGATGCGCTGGCCCTTCTTGAGTTCGCCGTCAATGATCCGCACCAGCACCACCACGCCCAGATAGGCGTCATACCAGCTGTCCACCAGCATGGCCTTCAAGGGTGCTGACCGGTCGCCCTCCGGCGACGGCAGCCGGGTGACGATGCCTTCCAGCACGTCCTCAATGCCAAGACCTGTTTTGGCCGAAATCTCGATGGCGTCAGAGGCGTCAAGCCCGATCACATCCTCGATCTGCTGTTTGACGCGATCCGGCTCCGCCGCAGGCAGGTCGATCTTGTTGAGGACCGGCACGATCTCGTGGTCGACTTCGATGGCCTGATAGACATTGGCCAGCGTCTGCGCTTCCACGCCCTGGCTGGCATCCACCACCAGCAGTGAGCCCTCGCACGCCGCCAGCGAGCGGTTCACTTCATAGGCGAAGTCCACATGGCCCGGTGTGTCGATCAGGTTCAGCACATAGGTCTCGCCGTCAGCTGCCGTGTAGTCGAGGCGGACGGTCTGCGCCTTCACGGTGATGCCGCGTTCGCGCTCGATATCCATCGAGTCGAGCACCTGCTCCTTCATCTCACGCTCGGTCAGCCCGCCTGTTTTCTGGATCAGGCGGTCCGCGAGGGTGGATTTGCCGTGGTCGATGTGGGCCACGATCGAGAAGTTGCGAATTTTGGAAAGATCAGTCATTGAGGCGGCATATAGCACCCGCAAACCCTTGCGCCTAGCGGAATTGATGCCGCGCCGGACCTTACGATCTACATGCCGGGTCTGGGCCTGCTTTCCTCTTCCGCCTCGGCCTGTTCGCGCTCCCGGCGCTGGCGCAATTCGTCCTGAAACGCGCCCGCCAGAATGCCGGAGGGAAGGCTCACAAGGCCAATGGCCCCAAGGATGAGCAGCCCGGCGGCAAAGCGGCCACCCAGCGTCGCCGGCACCACATCGCCGTAGCCGACGGTTGAGAGTGTCACCACGCTCCACCACATGGCCTTGGGGATCGAGCCGAAGGCTTCCGGCATGGTGTCGCGCTCAAACAGATACATGATGACGGCGGCTGAATAGATCACCAGCAACGCGATGACGGCGGCCACCAGCAACTGCCGCCACGTGGAGCGCAGCACGCGTATGACGACACGGGCCGGTTCAAAATACTTCGCCAGCTTGAACAGCCGGGCCAGACGGAATGCCCGCAGCCAGGCAAGGTCCGCGCCGATGAAGCCTGTGACAAACAGCATGATCAGCTCAGGCCCGAAGGCCAGAAAATCCATCGAAAGCCAGAAGCGCCCGGCATAGCGCGCCCGGTTGCCAAGGCCGGAGACACCCCGCGTCTCACCGGCGCACCAGAGCCTGAGGCAGAACTCCAATGCAAAGAGCACCAATATGGCGTCATTCGCCAGATCCAGAATGCGCGCAGTCCGTGGCGACAGCCCGTCCATGGTCTCAACGGTAAACAGGACGACGCTGAGAATGATCAGTGTCAGGACAACCCAGTTGATCGGCGACAGGCCGCGCCCGTCCCAGGAATCCAGCAAAAGCTGCCGGTCAAACCAGCTGCGTGCGTTGGAGGCTCCCTGTTCATAGGGAGGGTCATCGTCATGCCGGGCGGTCATGCGCAATATCCCGCATCAGATGCTGTCAGCGAATCACTGGCAGCCAATGCGACACATTACCCCCGGAGCGCGCCACCCGTCGCCTTGTGCACCGACGCGACGATTTTCTCGGACACGGCATCAATCTCCTTGTCCGTCATCGTCTTGCCTGTGGGCTGCAGGGTGACTTCGATGGCCACCGACTTGCTGTCCACGTCAATGCCCGGTCCTTCATAGATATCGAAGACCCGTGCATCGGTGATGAGCTTCTTGTCGGCGCTCTTCGCGGCCTTCAACACGGCTTCGCCCGCCACATCCTTGGTGACCACGAAGGCGAAGTCACGCCGCACCGGCATCAGGTCGGCAGCATCCAGCGGTGGCTTGGAGCGGGTGGCCTTCTTGCGCGGTGCCGGAATGGCATCGAGATAGACCTCGAAGGCGGCAACGCGACCGGACAGGCCCATTGCTTCCACAACGCGCGGATGCAGTTCGCCGAACTGCGCCAGCACGACTTTCGGTCCAAGCGTCAGCAGGCCTGACCGGCCCGGGTGATACCAGTCCGCAGCACCCGCCGAGACCTGGGCATTGGCAGCAGGGCCGCCCGCGGCCGCCAGGGCCGCCAGCGCATCTTCCTTGGCGGTGAAGACATCGGGTTCCGACGTCTCCTGCCAGGCGCGCGTGGTGTTGCCTGCGCGCAGACCAGCCGCAGACGTGCTCTGGCCTTCCGGTGTTTCATTGGCGTAGTGGGCACCCACCTCAAACAGCGCCACATCACGCATGCCGCGGTCGATGTTGCGTTGGGCTGCAGCCGCAAGCGTCGCCAGAATGCTGGGCCGCATGTCGGACAGTTCCGACGAAATCGGATTGGCCAGTTCAAGCGCCTTCTGGCCGCCACCGAAGAGTTCCGCCTGCTGCTTGGAGCAGAACGCCCATGTCACGGCTTCCGAGAGACCGCGCGCAGCAAGCCCACGGCGGGCCTGACGGACGCGGGATTGCATTGGCGTGAGGATCGGCTTGGCAACCGCATGAAGACGCGGCAGCGGCGTCGGCTTCACTTCATTGATTCCATGAACGCGCACAGCCTCTTCCACGAGATCAGCTGAGCCGTGCACATCCGGACGCCACGATGGCGGCGTCACCTGAGCAGGAGACGCCGTACGGTCGCTCTCGAAACCAAGCGCATCCAGAATGGAGAAGATGCGGTCGTCATCCAGCTCCAGCCCGGTGAGCTTGCGCACACGCGCCGTGTCGAACGCGATCTGGCGCCGCCACTCCGGAAGAGCGCCGGCACTTTCCACATTGCTGGCTTTACCGCCGCACATATCCAGAATGAGCTGCGTCGCCATCTCCATGCCGTCATGGGCGAACTCGGGGTCCACCCCGCGCTCGAACCGGAACCGGGCGTCAGACGTGATGCCGGTCTTGCGGCCCGTGGTGGCAATGGTGATGGGGTCGAACAGCGCGCACTCGACAAAGACATTCACCGTGTCCTCGGTGCAGCCGGTCGCTTCGCCGCCCATGACGCCGCCAAGGCCGAGCATGCCTGAGTCATCCGCGATGACGCACATGCTCTCGTCGGCGTCATACTCCTTGCCGTCCAGGGCCAGGAGCTTTTCACCGCTGCGGCCCATGCGGGCGTGAACCGTGCCCGTGAGTTTGTCCGCATCGAACACATGCAGCGGACGCGCCCGGTCGAAGGACATGTAGTTGGTGATGTCCACCAGGGCATTGATCGGGCGCAGGCCGATGGCGCGCAGCTTCTTCTGCAGCCAGTCCGGCGACGGGCCGTTTTTCACGCCCTGGATCATCCGTCCCAGGAACAAATGACATGCGGGGTCGCCGTCGAACTTCAGGTCGACCTTTGTCAGGCTTTCAAACGCGCCGGGCACAGGCTCAATGGTCTCCGGCTTGAGCGTGCCGACACCCATGGCGGCGAGGTCGCGCGCAATGCCGCGCACACCGGTGCAGTCCGGGCGGTTGGGGGTGATGGCGATTTCAATCACCGGGTCATTGACGCCCAGCGCTTCCGCCGCGGACAGGCCGACCTCGAAATCTCCTTCAAGGTCGATGATGCCGTTATGCTCCTCCGACAGTTCCAGCTCGCGCTCGGAACACATCATGCCGTTGGACTGCACGCCGCGGATTTCCGTCGGCTTCAGCGTCATGTCGATGCCCGGCACATAGGCGCCTTCCGGTGCGAAGATGCCGACGAGCCCTTCACGCGCATTGGGCGCACCGCAGACAACCTGCATCTCGCCTTTCGCTGTGGCGACCTTGCAGAGCTTCAGCTTGTCCGCATTGGGATGCTGCTCAGCGCTGATGATCTTGGCGACCGTGAACGCGCCCAGTGCCTTGGCCGGGTCATGAATCTCTTCGACTTCCAGCCCCAGCATGGTGAGGGCGTCGGACAGTTCGTCGAGCGTGGCTGTTGTCTCAAGGTGGTCCTTGAGCCAGGAGAGGGAGAATTTCATCGGCTCAGCCCTCCGTACAAGGAGGGTACATCCAGCGCCGAGAAACCGTAATGCTTGAGCCAGCGCAGGTCGCCATCGAAGAACGCCCGCAGATCAGGCGCGCCGTATTTCAGCATGGCGAGACGGTCAATCCCGATGCCGAAGGCAAAGCCCTGATAGACCTCCGGGTCGAGGCCGGATGCGGACAGCACGTTCGGATTGACCATGCCGCAGCCCAGGATCTCCATCCAGTCATCACCCTGGCCGATCTTGATGTCCTTGCCGGAACGGTCGCATCGGATGTCCACTTCCATGGAGGGTTCCGTGAACGGGAAATAGCTCGGGCGGAAGCGCATCTCGACCGTGTCGACCTCGAAATAGGCGCGGGCGAATTCTTCCAGCGTCCAGCGCAGATGACCCATATGGGTTTCTTCGTCGATCACCATGCCCTCGACCTGATGGAACATCGGCGTGTGGGTCTGGTCCGAGTCGCAGCGGAATGTGCGCCCCGGCGCGATGAAGCGGTGCGGCGGCTTCTCGTTGCGCATGGTGCGCACTTGAACAGGACTTGTATGCGTGCGCAGCAGCAGCCGTGAGCCGTCTTCCTGCTCATGGAAGTAGAAGGTGTCATGCATCTGCCGGGCAGGGTGCTCCGGCGGAATATTCAGCGCCGTGAAGTTGTACTCGTCCGTCTCGATGTCCGGACCTTCCTTCACGTCGAACCCCATGTCCGCGAAGATGGCGATGATCTCATCCATCACCTGGGAGTTGGGATGAATGCGGCCTGCTTCGGCGCTGGCCTGTGCAACGGGCAGGGTCACGTCCACCCGGTCCTGCTCAAGCTGCACGGCAAGGGCGGCGTCATGCAGCCTGGCCTGACGGTCCGCAATGGCGTCGGCGATGCGCGTCTTGAGGCCGTTGAGAAGCGGGCCGGCTTCCTTGCGCTCCTCAGGGCTCATCTTGCCCAGACCCTTCATCAACTCAGACACGCGGCCCTTCTTGCCAAGGGCGGCAACGCGCACCTGCTCCAGGGCGTCAAGGCTCTCCGCATCAGCAATGGCGGAGGTGAACTGGTCTTCGAGGGTTTTCGCTTCAGTCTGAAGGTCGCTCATTCTGGTCTCGCTTTTGGCCTGCTGGCCCGGCCATTCACATGCTGGCCTTGTTGCACAAAAAAATCGCTGTTGCCACGCGCGTGGCGGCTCGTCGGTTCTGGTGGGAACCGGCAGCAGCCCGCGCGGGCAAACAGCGATGTTTATCGTGTGGGTGAGCCTGTTGGGGCTACTTCAGCGCGGCGGCCGCCTGATCGACCAGAGCCTTGAAGGCCTCAGGTTCGCGGATCGCCAGATCGGAAAGCACTTTCCGGTCCACATCGATGCCAGCGACACTGAGACCGTTGATAAATCGGCCATAGGTCATGCCATGCTCACGCGTGGCGGCATTGATGCGCTGAATCCAGAGCGAGCGGAATGTCCGCTTGCGGACCTTGCGGTCGCGGTACTGGTACTGGCCAGCCTTGTCGACAGCCTGGGTGGCGATGCGGAAGGTGTTCTTCCGGGCGCCGTAATAGCCCTTGGCTTTCTTGATGACTTTGCGGTGACGGGCGTGGGTTGTAACGCCCCGTTTGACACGTGCCATGTCAGGTTCTCCTCGAACGAATTTCTAAAGGGGCGTTTAGCCGTAAGGCAGGAACTTCTTGACGATCTTTGCGTCCTGAGCGGACAGGATCGTGGTGCCGCGCTGATTGCGGATCTGAGTCTGCGTCCGCTTGATCATGCCGTGGCGCTTGCCGGCCTGGCCTGCGCGCACTTTCCCTTTAGCCGTCAGAGAGAAACGCTTCTTGGCGCCGCTCTTTGTCTTCAGTTTGGGCATTTCGCATCTTCCTTCAAATCAAAGCGCCGGATCGTCCGATCCAGCGCTGGAACAGCAACAAAGCCGCCATGGCATGCCCTACAGGCCAGGCGGCACTAAGAGGCGGGGTTATAGAGGGGGAAAAGAGGGGATGCAAGGGCTTCCCCCGCCTTTGGGAGGCTACTCTCCCGCACCCCTCTCCTCCCAGACTTCATCGCCCGGTGCGCCGCAGTTGCGCAGGGGCGTTCGGCGGCCTTTCCAGCCCCGGCGGGGCCGTTTGGCGGTTTTTCGGGCCGGGTTGGGCGGGGGGGTGTCGGAAGAGTCGGGGCGCACGGGCGGTGTCATACTCATCACCTGTTGTTTGTGTTTTTGACCCGTGAGACCCATTGTGTGCCGCTTTCTTGACGACCGTATTACAGTGTCGACTGTTTTCTCCATTGCGTCTGGCAGCCGGGCCCGTTACTCTAAGTTCAAAATATAGACTTAGAAGGGCGCCCCATGACCACCCGAAACCTGTTTGAAGATGATCCCCTTGATGATTTCGAGCACCGCGAGATCACGCTGGATGGCGCGACGCCTAGCATCACGAAGATGGTGCATGTCATGGGATCGGGGCCCGCAGTCATCGTGATGACGGAAATGCCCAATATCAGCCCCCATGTGGCGCGGTTCGCCCGCTGGGTGCGCGACGCGGGGTTCACGGTCTACATGCCGTCGCTTTTTGGTCGTGACGGGGCCGCGCCCACCGAAAAGGAAGGGACGGAAAGCTTCCAGCATGCCTGTGTCAGCGCTGAATTCCGGGCCTTTGCGAAAGGCAACCCGGATGGCAAGGCCAGCCCGGTCACCATCTGGCTGCGGGCGCTGGCGAAGCTGGCACATGAAGAGTGCGGTGGGCCGGGCGTCGGCGCCATCGGCATGTGCTTCACCGGCAATTTTGCCCTGTCCATGACACTGGAGGACGCGGTGTTGGCGCCGGTGCTGTCGCAGCCGTCGTTGCCGCTGGATGATCCTGCTGCTGTGGAAAGCCCGCCGGAAGAACTCGCCGCCGTGCGCGAGCGCATGGAGCGCGACGACCTGACCGTGCTTGCCTACCGCTTCGAGGGGGACAGCTTCTGCCAAGCGGAACGTTTCGCCCGCTATGCGGAAGCGTTGGGGGACCGCTTTGAAGGCCACGTCCTACCGGACAGTTCCGCAAACACCGACCTGCCGGAGTTCGCCAAGAAGTTTGTGACGACACCCCACAGCGTGGTGACCACTCATCTCATTGATGAAGAGGGTGAACCCACAGCCATGGCGCGTGACAACATTCTGGCCTTCTTCAAGCAGCGGCTGGCTGCCTGACGGTTACTCCGCTGCCGTCTGCCCCGAAGTCTGGTTGACCTGCGGCTTGGAAACCGCCGCAGGCACAACCGGAATGTCCTTGTCGGCAATGGGAGACATCTTCTGTTTGCGGGCGAGGGCGGCCTCGATATAGGGCGCAAGCTCTTCGGCCTTCTGGGCTTCGCGCTTGGCCACGTCCGCTTTGAAGTCGGGCATCACCTCGGACGCAAACAGCTCCAGGCTCTCGCAGATATGCTGATGCGAGTTGTTGCCGGCCTGTTGCATGAAGATGACCTGATCCACACCCGCTTCCTGCATGGCTTTCAGATGCGCGCGCATGTCGTCCGGGGTGCCGATGCCGCCGAGTCCACCGGGGGCCTGAGAGGCAGCCTGTTTGATCACATCCTCAGTGCGGTCGCCACGCTGCCTGACGTACTCAGCCCACATGTCGGTGCGGCCCGGCACGAAGTCCTGCGTCACCATGCGGCCCAGCGCATATCCAAAAAACTCAAAGCCTTCATGGCCGCGGCGGATTGCTTCTTCCCGGTCCTGGTGGATCGAGAATGACGACACCATGGCAATATTGGCATTGACCCGGTGGCCAAGCGGCACGCACTGGTCTGACTTGATGATGCCGTAGTAGATGTCCGACCACGCCTGCGCCTCTTCCGGATCAACGAAAGAGAAAGCCAGCGCACCGAGGCCGAGCGAGGCGGCCACCTTGATGGTGTCGCGGTTGGTGCACGCCATCCACATGGGCGGATGCGGTTTCTGCAGAGGCTTGGGAATGACGTTGCGGCACGGCATGGAGAAGCTCTTGCCCTCAAAGCCGGGATACGGGTCCATCACCATCATGTTGGCGATCTGCTCGGCGGACTCGAGCGACATTGCCCGCTTTTCTTTCGCCGGAATGTCAAAGCCGCCCAGCTCAAGACGCGTGGCCCCTTCGCCGATGCCGAAGTCCACCCGGCCATCTGAAATGAGGTCGAGTGTGCCGATGCATTCAGCCGTACGGGCCGGATGATTGTAATTGGCTATCACCTGCCGGATGCCGTGTCCCAGCCGGATGTTTTTTGTCTGCCCGGCAGCCGCTGCCAGAAACACCTCAGGTGCGGCGGAGTGGGAGTACTCCTCAAGGAAGTGGTGCTCCACCTCCCACGCATAGTCGTATCCCAGCCTGTCCGCGAGAATGATCTGGTCCAGCGCCTCCTTGAACAGACGGTGTTCCCCGTCCTCGCCCCACGGGCGCGGCAGCTGAAGCTCGTAAAAGACCCCAAAGCGCATGGGTGTCCCCTCCCATATGTTTTTGTCGTTTTCGCCGAGAAGTATGACGCCGATTGGCCCGAATGCAAAAACGGCGCATAGGCCGATGCCTAGGCCGACATGGAGAGCTGCCGGATGCTCTCTATGAAGCGGGAGATGGATGGCTCATGCCGTGTCTCCGGAAGTGTTGCGGCGCTGACCGAAAAATTGAGCCCCGCGGGGTGCGGTCTGGCTTCCAGACTGCCGTCAGCCAGGTAAGGCGCGAGGGCGGATTTCGGCGCCGCGGTCAGCACGTCGGTGGATGCCGACAGGGCCAGGCAGGCTGTCTGGCTGAGGAGCCGGTACCGTGGAAAATCACTTCGTTGCAGAAGATCGCGCAGCTCGTCAGGCAGATTGCCCTCAAAAATCTGATCATACCCGGCAACGGCCCAGTCGAATGCCAGCAGGGCGCTCAACGTGCCGTCCGTTTCAAGCATTGGATGCCCGGGCCGGAATGCCACCATGTAAGGCTCTTCGAACAGCGTCTCGATGTGCAGACGCCTGCTGTGCGGCAGGCCGGCCATGGTGGTGGTGTGATAGAGCAGCAGATGCGCCCGGCGCTGGATAAGTTCGTCGGCTGCATAGGCCGGCGGCATGGATTCAGCACTGACGCGCATATGCCCATGGTCATCCCGGTAGTGCAGCAAAGCCGGCTGGATCAGCAGTTCCAGCACCGCAGGCCCACTGACAATCCGAAGTTCGCGGGCGCCCCCACGAGTCTCACGCCGGACATTCTCCGCATAGGCCAGAATGTTGACCGCAAGCGGATAGAGCCGTTTGCCCGCTTCGGTTGGCGCGACTGATCGTGTGGTGCGATGAAACAGCTCCACATCCCACAAAGTCTCAAGCGAGCGAATGCTTTTGGTGATTGCGGATTGCGACAGGCCCACCTCGTCGGACGCTTTTGAAAAATTGCCGAGCCTGTAGACGGCTTCAAAGTGCCGGATATGCCTCAGATCGTACATCTATTCCAAAAGGTGGCATATATGGGATTATTATTCAATTTATCGAATTTAATTGATCCTCTAGCGTCCAGCCAATCCCCGACGGACCGGGCCCCGGAGCAAGCCGGGCCCGGAAAATACCGGGAAATGGACTGGAGGATTCAAACATGGTTCTGGAAGACATTGTTGCATCACAGGTGACGCTCTACGCGATCCCGTTTTTCTTCGCGGCGATTGCCCTTGAGATGGTCGCCGTGCGTTTTCGAAAGACCCGCGTTGCGATGGATGGCAAGGACGATGCGGTAAGCATCTTTCTTGGGCTGACAAGCGTCGTGACCAACGGGGCAGCGGCCTTCCTGACGGTGGCCATGCTGTTCTGGGCGGCGCAGTATCAGCTGGTAGCCATACCGTTGACGGTCGGCACGGTCGTTGCGTGCTTCGTGCTGGATGATCTGCGGTTCTACCTGCACCACCGGATTGCTCACCGCTGCCGCTGGCCGTGGGCAATGCATGTCACGCATCACTCAAGCACACATTACAATCTGGCGATTGCCTTGCGTCAGGGGTGGACCAAGCACTTTACCGGGACGACCCTCCTCAAGGTGCCGCTGGTGCTGGTCGGGTTTGATCCGCTGGTTGTGATTTTCTGTGGCGCGTTGAATGCGGTCTATCAGTTCTTTCTGCACACCCAGACGATCAACAAGCTGCCGGCCTGGTTCGAAGCCGTCTTCAATACGCCATCCCATCACCGCGTCCACCACGCCAAGAATCCCCAGTACCTGGATCGGAATTATGGGGGTACACTGATTATCTGGGACAGGATGTTCGGCACCTTCGCTGCGGAGGATGAGAGGGATCTGCCGGATTACGGTCTGGTAAAGGATCTTGAGACGCTCAATCCCCTCAGGATCATCTTTCACGAGTACTGGAACCTGCTGAAGGACGCAGCGCGTCCGGGCCTCACCCTGAAGCAGCGCATCCTCTATGTACTGGCCCCTCCGGGTTGGAGCCATGACGGCTCACGGATGACATCGACGGATATCCGCAAGGCCGCCGGCGTTGACGATGATGGCGCCCTTGCACCCCAGCAGGCCTGACCATGCCGGTTCACTATGCGGTGTCTGAAGCGGTGTTGGTTGTCGCCGCCGTCTGGAGCGCCCGCCAGGCATGGAGGGGCGGGTTTCCCCTCGCGGCAGTCGGCATCACGCTGATAGGTGTCGCGGCCGCTCTCGGCACGGTCCGGTTTGGATTGAATGCCCATGACCAGCTGGAAACCATCCACAAGACTGTGTCACGTGTGGGCGGATTGCTGGGCGCGGGACTGATTGCGGCAGATGTTGCCCGGGCTTTTGCGCCGCCAGGACACAGGGGCCTCGCCGCATGGCTCGCACCGGCGGTGGCAGGCGTCGCAATTGCGGTGGCAGTCATCTTACCGGCAGGTGCAGTGCTGGTGGTCATCCTGTTCACAGCCGCGCCCGTGCTTGCCGTTCTGCTCGGCATGACGGGGCCTCTGTCGGGACGGCTGATGGCCGGTGCCGTGGCCTCGATCATGCTGCTCGACATCCTGCTGGTGCAGCGCTCACCCGTACTGGGGCCGGACATCAGCTGGCATGCCTATCATCTGCTGATTGCCGTCTGGCTGGTTGCGATTGTCTCCATCATGACCGGCCGGTGGGCAAAGACCGGCCACCCGGTGTTGCCCTAGACGCCCAGTCCCCGCCCCAGGGAACCCAGATAGTCGCGTTCAAACCGTTGAGATACGGCAGCATCCTGCACGAAGACAAAGCCATGATAGGCCGCCGGATAAATCTGCAGTTCCGTGGCGATACCGGCAGCCGTCAGACGCCGCGCATAGGCAATGTCTTCATCCAAAAAGAGATCGAGGCCACCGACGCCAATCCAGGTGGGCGGCAGTCCTTCAACGCTGGTAGTGCGCGCAGGCACTGCCGGGGCTGCGGGAGTAGCGTCAGCCAGATAGGACGCCCAGCCGAACTTGTTGGCATCTGCTGTCCACACAAACTCACCCGTCAACGGGTCCGGAGTGACATCCGGCGCAGTCGTGCGGTCGTCCAGCATGGGGTAGACCAGATGCTGGAAGGCGATGGCGTATTTGCCTTCCGCGTGTGTGCGCTGAACCAGCGCTGCTGCCAGCCCGCCGCCGGCACTGTCACCGCCAACCGCGATCCGTGTCGGATCAATTTTCAGGTCGGCAGCATTGTCAAAGAGCCAGGCCAGAGCGGCTGCGCAATCATCCAGCGGTGCCGGGTAAGGATGCTCTGGCGCCAGCCGGTACTCGACGGACACAACAGTCACCCCAAGTTGGGCGGCGACCTGTGTGTTGCGCTGGTCGGAGCCCTCCACGGTGCCGCCGATATAGCCGCCGCCGTGGATGTGAAAAAACGCCGGACGCGGACCGGTGGCTTCGCTGTTTTCATAGACAAGGCACCTGACATCCGGCGCCCCATTGAGACCCGGCACACTTATCTCCCGGCGGCTGACACCATGCTCTGAGGGATCGCCCAGGACGGCCATGCTGGCCATCAACTCGCGTATGCCGGGCAGGGCCTCGTGTGAAAGCACAAGGTTGGGAAACACATCCAGAAAGGGCTGCAACTCCGGGTCAACAAGATGGCGGGTGCTCATGGGTCTCTCCTTTGTGGCGTGAGGTGCGTGGGGCACAAAAAATGCCCGCTCCATGTGGACGCGGGCATTTTGCTTTGGCCTGGTGTTGTTTACCGGGGCGCCAGCACCATGATCATCTGGCGGCCTTCAAGCTTGGGGTGAAGCTCGACCTTGGCAATTTCCTCCACTTGGTCGCGGACCTTGTGGAGCAGCTTCATGCCCAGCTCCTGGTGAGCCATCTCGCGGCCACGGAAGCGCAGGGTGACTTTCACCTTGTCGCCTTCATCGAAGAAGCGGAGCATGTTGCGCATCTTCACGTCATAGTCGTGCGTGTCGATGTTGGGGCGCATCTTGATTTCCTTGACGTCGACCGTCTTCTGGTTCTTGCGCGCTTCGGCAGCTTTCTTCTGCGCCTGATACTTGTACTTGCCCAGATCCATGATCTTGGCGACAGGCGGCTTGGCTGTGGGAGAAACCTCCACCAGATCAAGGCCGGCATCCGCGGCCATCTCCATGGCGCGGTCTGTGGCGACTACGCCTACATTTTCGCCTTCGGCATCAATCAGCCGAACATCAGGAACATTGATCTGGTTATTGGCGCGCGGGCCCTCTTGCTTTTGAGGGGGCGCCATATTGGGGCGGCGTGCGATGTCGTTACTCTCCCGTCAGGACGGCGCGGGAGATAGGTTCGATCATTCAGTCCCGCAAGCCCCGTCCAGTGAAACACAAGGTGTTGAAGCGCCTATATTTCGCGAATCCGCCTGAAATTCAAGTTTTTCCGGCAAGTTTCGCCAACGCGGTCTTAACGTCCGCTGCGGAATGGGCGGAAATCTCCGGTGCCGCGAGGATTGAGACCCTGTCCCCGCGCGGCGCGCACAGGCTGGGGTCGCTGTCTGACCCGAACAGCGCCACACTCGGCGTGCCGCTGAGGGAAATCAGATGCATGGGCCCGGTGTCGTTGCCCACAGCCATTTTTGCACTCAATGCCAGCGTCACGATGTCGTTGAGACTGGTCTGCCCGGTCAGGTCGAGCGCAGTGGATTCGCCTGCAGCGATGTCCTGCGCCAGCGGTTTTTCGCCTGCGGACCCAAGGATGACCGGACGGATGCCGCTGGCGGCCCAGCCCTGCGCCAGTTCAGTAAAATGGGCGACCGGCCATCTTTTGGCAGGCCTGTGCGGTGCGGCACCCGGCACCATCAGCCCGAAGGGATCGTCCGACCCGATCAACTCTGCCGCCGGTTTCGACCCCGCAAGCCGCGCCACATCCGGCATCGGCGTGTCGGGAATGCCTGCATCACGCAGTTGCTCTGCCTGGCGGTCGATCGTGTGCATGAAGTCGCGACGCGGGTTGGCGTGGGGGTGCGAACAGCCGCGCGCAATGCCGGACCACTGTGTCCGCGGCCACAGCAGATGAAAATACAGCGATGACCGCGACGAGGTCTGTAGGTCATAAACCCGGGCAAATTTCGCCCAGCTCATCCGGCGCACGAGAGACAGGAGCGCACCAAAGCCCTCGGCGCGGCCATCATCCCAGATCTCGTCAAAGTACCCCGAGTCGCGCGCGAGCCCTGCAAAGGCCGGTGTGGTCAGCAGGGTGATGTGCGCGTGCCCGTCCTCATCAAGCGCGTCGTGATGCGACCGGATCGCCGCAAAGGGGCCCAGCGCCTGAACGAAGTCGCCCAGTGCACCGAGCTTGATCACCAGAATGCGCTCTTTGCTCATGATGCGTCGTCAGGCCGTGCGAGCTGTTGCGTGGTCTTACCGCTCAGGACGTCGCGATAGACCTCCAGCGTTGAGGCACACATGGCCGCCGACGTGAACGAACTCAGCGCATGCCTGCGCGCGCGTGCGCCCATCTGTGTGGCTTCTTCGGTGGACATCGCAAGGGCATCATCCAGTACCGATGCAAGAGCATCCGCATTGCCGGGCTCAAACAACCAGCCCGTGCGCTCATGAGCCGGGTCGGTGATGAACTGCTCACGGGCGCCGCCATGGTCAGGCGCAATCATGCGTTTGCCCATGGCCTGTGCTTCAACGCCGATGCGTCCGAAGGGCTCCGGATCGAGCGAGGCCGACACAATGATGTCCGCCGCCTTGTAGGCGGCCGGCATATCGCTGATATGCCCGGCGAGGCTGACCTGGTCCATCAGCCCCAGCTCTTCAATTCTCTGGCGCACTTCGGCTTCAAAGTCTTCGCGCCCCTGGGCATCACCGGCAATAACGAAGCGGGCAGGCAGGGAAGTCCTGGCGGCGGCTTCAATAAGAAGCAGCGGGCCCTTCCAGCGGGTCAGCCGTGCCGGCAGAAGCACCAGCGGGCGGTTGTCTCCCTCAACGCCCCACTTAGCCTTGAGATGCTGCACCCGCGCCGCATCCACCGTGTCGGGGTCAAAGGTCTCAAGATCGAACCCGCGCGGGATCGGGTGCACCGCATCAACCGGCGTTCCATGGGCCATCATGATCCGGTCAGCGGTGAATTGTGAGTTGGCGATCACTGCCTCGCCGCGTGCCATGACGGAATTGTAGAACACCTTCCATCGCGGCCGGTCATGCACCTTGCTGTGATAGGTCGTCACGAAGTGGCGGCCTTCTGCATGGGCGGCGGCCATGGCGCTCCACGCAGGTGCGCGGCTGCGGGCGTGCACGATTGCGATGTCGCGGGCACGGATGATCCGGCGCAGCTTGCCGATGTTCTCAAGCATTACCATCGGGTTCTTGGAAGCGGCATCCAGATGGAACACCGTGACGCCCGCTTTCAGCAGTTCGGTTTCCATGCGGCCGCCATGTGTGGCCACGAAGGACCGCCATCCATTGGCGGCAACCGCGCTGGCAATCTCCACGCAGGAGCGCTCAGCACCGCCGGTGTCGAGCTCAGGGATTACCTGCAGCACGCCGGGCTTGGTAAGCTGGCTGTTCCCGTGTTCCAAGAGCTCCTGTGCTCCCACTCGCAAATAGACATCAGGCCTTATGACCCAATCCGACACCACAGTCCAAAACCTTACCCGCCCCGATGGCGAAACGCTCGCCTTTCAGTCCCGCAAGGGACATGGCCCGACAGTGGTCTGGTTTGGAGGCTTTAAGTCCGACATGACGGGCACAAAAGCAACTGCCCTGGACGACTGGGCCAAAGCACGTGGACAGGCTTTTGTCCGCTTTGACTACTTCGGCCACGGCGCATCCTCCGGTGATTTTGCTGATGGAACCATCAGCCGCTGGCTGGATGACGGGATGCAGGTGCTGGCAGAGATCGCCACCGGGCCGGTGGTGCTGGTCGGGTCCAGCATGGGCGGCTGGCTGTCCCTGCTGGCAGCGCGGGCCCTTCCGGGACGCGGTGAAGGGGATCGCCTCAAGGGCATGGTGCTGATCGCCCCGGCACCGGACTTTACCGAAAGGCTCATGTGGGCCGGCTTCTCTGACGAGATTCGCCGGCAGATCATGGAGGACGGGCGGTATAATCAGCCGTCTGACTATGACGACGGGCCCTACATCATTACCCGTGACCTGATCGAAGATGGCCGCACGCACCTGATATTGGACCAGCCGATCCCCGTGACATGTCCGGTCCGTATTCTTCAGGGCATGCAGGACGAGGATGTGCCCTGGCAGCACGCATTGATGCTGGTTGAAGCACTGGAAGGCGACGACGTGGCGTATACGCTTGTGAAGTCAGGCGATCACCGGCTCTCGGAGCCCGCCGACATCATACGTCTGCATCAGGCGCTGGATGACGTGGCGGGTGCCTGACCGTCCCCTGCCTCGGCCAGAGCCGTCAGGCCTTCGCGGTAGGTCGGGTACTTCAGCGACACGCCCAGATCATCCTTGATGCGGTCGTTCTTCACGCGCTTGGACTCCGCATAGAAGCTGCGGCCCATTGGAGACATCTCCGCCTCCTCAAACGGGACAAGCGGTGGCGGATCCATACCCAGCAGGTCCGCCGCATAGGCCACCACGTCCTGCGGTGGTGCGGCCTCATCGTCACACACATTGAACGCTTGTGTGGGAAGCCCGCTTGTGGCGGCTGCCTCAAGGATCCGGGCAATGTCATCCACATGGATGCGGGAGAACACCTGTCCGAGTTTGTTGACACGCCGGGCCTTGCCGTTGCGCAGGCTGACAAGCTGGTTACGCCCCGGCCCGTAGATGCCCGCCAGCCGGAACATGTGCAGGGGCACATCCATGGCGGCGGCAAGGTCCTGCCAGTTCAGCTCTGCTGACACACGTTTCTTGCCGCGCGCGGAGGTCGGCAGCAGCATGCTGTGCTCGTTTACATAGCCGCCATTGCGGTCGCCATAGACACCGGTCGTGGAGAGATAGCCGATCCACTCAAGACCCTGAATGGTCTTGATGTCCTCCGCATGCGCGCGAAGCACCGGGTCACTGTCATCGCCCGGCGGAACGGACGCCAGGAGATGTGTCGTGCCCGCGAGAGCCTGTGCCGCATCCGCCAGCGGCGTGTCACCAAAGATGACAGCGTCTATACCCTCTGCCCTGAGCGCTGCCGCCTTGTCGGCACCCCGGCATGTTCCCGCCACCTGCCAGCCTTGGCCTTGCATCTGTTTCGCAAAGGCGATCGCTGAAAATCCAAGGCCGAAACAGAACAGTCGGGGCATGGGCGGGAAATTCCTTTTTGTTGCCAGATGCTCGCCTTGAAAAGGTCATGGGCGTAGGCGACGGTAGCGCCCATGAGAGAGATGATAAATGCGGCAAAACTGTTTTTCGCGTGGGTCGGATTGCTGATCCTCGGCGTCATTGCGCTGATGGTTCTGGTGTTCCCTACAAGCGGACACACACAGGACCTCGATTCAGCTGCGCGCTATCGCGATTGTCTGCGCCTTGTTCAGGTGGACCCGGATCAGGCATTTGATAAAGCCATGGAGTGGCGCACCAATGGCGGTGGGCCGGCGGCCCGCCATTGCGAGGCGCTGGCGCTGGTGGAGCTCAAGCTCTATGGCGAAGCTGCTGTTCGTCTGGGCGATCTGGCTGACGCGCCGGGCGCAGGAGAGCCGGAGAACCGGGCTGCATTGCTGGCGCAGGCGGGCAACGCCTGGCTCCTGGCAGGCAGCGGCGAGAACGCCATCCTTGCATTGACCGCGGCTCTGGAGCTGATACCCGGCGACAGCGGGGTGCTGATTGACCGCGCCCGCGCCCATGCTGCATCAGGCAACGTCCAGGCCGCTGAGGCTGATCTGACCCAGGCACTTACCGTAAGGCCCAACGACGTGGATGCGCTTGTGTTGCGTGCGGGTGCCAGACGCGCCCAGGGCCGCCTCGAAAGCGCCAGTGAGGATATCTCACGCGCCATCGCGCTCAGCCCGGAGGGCCCCTTTGCACTGGTCGAGCGGGGCGCCATACGTCTGGCGCAGGGCGATGACGCCGGTGCACGGGTGGACTGGGTGTCGGTTGCCCGGATCGTCGGCGAGGTTGATCCGGACCATCCTCACGCTCCGGCCCTCAGGGATGCACAGCGCAGCCTTGAAGAGCTCGATGTCGAGAAATAACGCCGGCTAGAAATCCAGATTGGCGTAGTGCCGGGCCGCCGGCATGCCGGGCACATGGTCTGCAAGGAGTGCGCGGAAGGATGGCCGCGACTTGATGCGGGCATACCAGTCTTTCGACTGGGGAAAATCCGACCACGGAACATTACCCAGATAGTCAACACAGGACAGATGCGCGGCGGCCGCGAGGTCCGCAATGGTCAGCTCATCGCCAGCAAGCCAGTTGCGCCGCTCAATCAGGAACGAGATGTAGTCCAGATGGTAGCTGACATTGTGCATGCCGATGCGCACGGTTTCTGTGTCCGGCGGTCCACCACCCAGATCCCGCGGCAGAAACCGCTTGAGGATCTTTTCGTCCACAAGCATGCCGGTCACTTCTTCCGCGAACTTGCTGTCAAACCATTCTGATATGCGCCGGGCCTCGGCGCGCTCAACCGGATTGCCGGGAAGCAGCACAAGCCCGCCATCAGGATCGCGGTAGAACTCATCCAGATATTCAGCGATTGCCCGGTGATCTGAAAGAACGGTGCCGTCCTGCTCAACCAGCACCGGGACCGTGCCGGCCGGGTTCAGCGCCAGAAATTCTTCGCGGCGATCCCACGGCTTTTCCACCTCCAGTTCGAAGGCGAGCTTCTTTTCTGCAAGCGCCAGACGGATCTTGCGGCAGAAGGGATCAAGAGGCTGGTGGATGAGGCGTCTCATGGTGGCCGCACTGTAGCTTATTCGCCGCCGCCCGCGAGGCCCCAATTGGGGAAATGCCGCAATTGTTTTGTGGCCATGATTGCGCAATGAATGCCCCCTACATTGGCCGCACCCTGATTCCTCCGGATTCCACTCCATGCCCCTAAGCCAACTTGTCGTCCTGGCCATCATTCAGGGCCTTACCGAGTTCCTGCCGATCTCGTCGTCCGGCCATCTGGCGCTGGTGGACGAGGCGACGGGCTGGGCGGATCAGGGGGTGCTGATTGATGTGGCGATCCATGTCGGCTCGCTGTTCGCCGTCATGATCTATTTCCGCAAGGATGTGGCCGAACTGATCGGCGGCACGCTCGCGCTTGTGCAGGGGCGCATGACCGCGGCAGGTCGTCTGGCGCTGTATCTGGTTGCGGCCAGCGTGCCCATCTTCGCCGTCGGCTTCATCATTGTGTCCGCTGGGTTGGCAGAGGGGTTGCGGGATGCCGCCACCATTGCCTGGGCCAATTTGTTTTTTGCCGTGTTGCTCTATTGGAGCGACCGGGCCGGTGCCACCAGCAAGACCATCGCAGATATGAGCTGGGGGCAGGCAATCATTGTAGGCGTGTCACAGGTTGCAGCCGTCATCCCCGGTGCCAGCCGGTCCGGTGTCACCATGATGGCGGCACGTTTCCTGGGCTTCAACCGGCATGAGGCGGCACGGTTCTCCATGCTCCTGGCGATCCCGACCGTTCTGGGTGCCGGCACGGCGGCGACGCTCGAACTGTCTCAGGTTGGCAATGTGACGCTGCAAAGCGATGCAATCATCGCCGCCATACTGTCATTCCTGACCGCATGGGCATCGATTGCCGTCTTCATGCGACTGATGGAAAACATGTCGCTGACGCCGTTTGTGATTTACCGCGTCGTCCTCGGGGTCGCGTTGCTCGCCTGGGTCTATTTCTAGTCCACGCCTGTTTGACGCTAGGCGGTGCCGCGCTTGGTTTCGTCCGCATACTGACCCAGGCGGCGGTACATCCAAAGATATCCCGGCACGATGGCTTCCACTGATTTGGGTGTAATGCCCAAAGCGTCAATGGTCCGGTTGTCACCGGCAGCTTCGTCGCTCACCACATTGTCGGTTTCAAGCATGCGCACCTGATCAAGGGTCAGAAGCGGGGCCGGCAGCATCCCCAGAATGCGGCCCTGCAGGCGGGCAAGTGCCCATGGCACCGGTGCAAGGATGCGTTTGCGTCGCGTCTCTGACAGGACGATCTGCATCAGTTCCTTGAAGGAATAGGTGTTCGGTCCACCCAGCTCGAAGGTCTTGCCGCTGGTGGACGTGTCTTCAAGTGCTGCGCAGACGGCATCGGCGACATCATCCACATAGACCGGTTGCATCCTGGTGTGGCCGCCGCCCAGCAGCGGCAGCGCCGGGGAGAACCGGGCCATTGCGGCGAAGCGGTTGAAGAACCCGTCACCGCTCCCGAAGATGATGGAGGGTCGCAGGATGACGGCGTCCGGAAAAGCGTCGAGCACGGCAGCCTCGCCTTCAGCCTTTGTTGACGCGTATTTTGCCGGGCTCTCAGCGTCAGCGCCGATGGCGGACACATGGACAAGGCGCTCCACACCCTTGGCCTTGGCAGACCAGGCGATGCGGCCTGCGGCCTCCGCCTGAAGGGCATCGAATTTCTGTTTGCCGCTTTCATAGAGAATGCCGACGAGATTGACCGCCATGCCGGCGCCCGACAGGGCGCGGGCAACGGATTCATCGTCCTTGATGTCCGCATAAACGGCTTCGACCTGACCGGGCAGCCCCATGGTGCGCAGGAAGCCTGCACGGGAGGGGTGACGAACCGCCGCCCGAACCCGGTAGCCGCGCTTTGCCAGTTCCCGCACCACATGACGGCCCACAAAGCCGGACCCACCAAAGACTGTTACGATTGTCGCGCTCACGTCGCGTCATCCCCATTCAAATCAAAGCCGAAGAATTGCCTGCCCCTAAATAGCGCAGCATTGCAAATGCGCCTAGGGGCCTCATGCCGCATGACCGGATTGGTGGCCGGGTGCTGGAAACACGGGTTTGGCAGGACGGGTCATGCCCTCTAGGCTTTGCCCCGAAATCAGCGACAAACAAGAATCCATCAGGAAACGCACCATGTCCTCTGCCCAGCCTGACCTGTCCAGCCCGGACCTTCACAGCTATGCGTTCGAAAGCAACCCGGAGCCGACGCTGGCGTGGCTGCGGGAGCATGATCCGGTCCACTGGTCCCGCCACGGCTATTGGTTCATTACGCGATATGATGATGTCCGCGCGGTACTGGGGGACCCAGAGCGCTTCTCCAGCCAGAAAGCCGGCTTCGGCGCCAACAACCCGATCGGCAAGGATGCGGGGGCCAAGGGGTCCGAGGCAGAAAAGACCATGTCGAAGGGGCTGGCCCTGTCCTTCAACCAGCAGGACCCGCCCGACCACACCCGCGTGCGCACTCTGGTCAATCAGGCCTTCTCGCGCCGGGAAATTACCGAACGCGCGGACAGGATACAGGCGGTTGTGGATGAACTGATGGCGACTGTCCGCGCCAAAGGAGAATTCGACCTGATCACCGACTTTGCGTTCCACCTTCCAATCATCGTTGCCTCGGACATCATCGGCATTCCGTCTGAGGATCGCGATCTGTTCCGGCGGAATTTTGAGCTGGCAGCGCGGTTGATGGCCCCCAAACGCTCTGAGGAAGAGTGGGCTGAAGCCCTCACCGGCGCCCGCTGGCAGAGCAAGTATGTGGGCGCGCTGATTGCCAGCCGGGCCAAGGAGCCCAGGGACGACCTGATCTCTGCGCTGATACAGGCATCTGAAGACGATCAGAAACTCACTGGCGGTGAGGTGGCGTCGGCCATCATGACGATTTTCACCGCCGCCGGAACGACCACCGAACGGATGATCTCAAGCGGTGCCTATTTGCTGCTGACCCATCCCGAGCAGTTGAATGCCCTGCGGGCGGACCCCGGACTGATGAGCAATGCGCTGGAAGAGATTCTTCGTTTCCATCATCCAAACCAGTCCACCTCCACCAATCGCCGGGCCACGCAGGATGTGGAACTGGGCGGCAAGACCATCCGCGCCGGGGATACCGTCCGTGTGTCTCTGGGCTCTGCCAACCGCGACGGCGGGCAGTTCGACGGCGCGGACGAGTTCGACATTACACGGTCCGGCTCGAAGCACATGTCGTTCGGGTTTGGTATCCACTTCTGTCTCGGTTCAGCGCTTGCCCGTTATGAAACACAGGCCGCTTTGCATGCTCTGCTGCTGGGACCGGACAGGCTGGAGCTGATCACGCAAAATCCTGTCAAGGACCCGGACCGCCCGGATCGCTACCGGGAAATCCGTGTACGGATAAGCTAGGTCTGGCTATTCAGGGACGACACTGAAGGTCGCGCTGACAAAGGCGCAGTCACGCCCGTCTGCTGTGACTTTGCCCTGCGCCATGTCCATGCTGCGCCCGGTCTTGATGGCGGTGGTGATGAATTCAAGCCACTGGCCTTTTCTGGCGGATCGCAGAAAATCCACGTGCAGTGTGACCGTCACGGCGCCGGCCACGGGGGTTCCTGCCGTCCGGTGCGCCTGGACGCAGCTCAGACCCATGGCGTTGTCGGCAAGCGCTGAAATAAGCCCGCCATGCACGAGGCCGCGCGAGTTGCAATGGGCATCTTCCGCGGTGACGCCAAGAACAACGCCGTCCTCCGACACCTTGGAGAACAGCGGTTCCCAGGGGTCAGTCAGGGGGCTCTTGCGAAAATGTGGGTCAAAGCCGTCTGGCGGGCAGGCATCTGTCATCGGGTCACTCCGGATCGGGAGGGAGTGATGTAGACCAAATGGTCTAAATGGACAATTTGCGTTTATCGCGCCCTGGTTTGCGCGGTGGTCTAGACGTCAGCGACCTGCGACAGGACAAAGGCGATGGCTGCGTCCGGCTGCATGGCGGCTGTATCCACAACGATGTGCGGCTCCGGCCAGGGGTGATAATCCCGCTCAACAACCTCCTGCCAACTGGGCAGGACGAGGGTTGCGATATCTGTTTCGCGAGTTTCGACGCGTCCACGATGGGCCTCCGCATCACTGCAGATCAACTCAACCTCGAAAGGCACAGCCCCTGCATTGAGCGCTGTTTGCCGCCATGCGTCCCGCGTCAGCGCCCATGGATTGACACACTCCGCCACCACATCCAGCCCGAGTGCCAGATTGTCCGCTGCCACGGCCATGGCGACACGGTAGCCGTGGTCGATGACCTCGACGGGCGCAATGTCGGATGTCCGGATGGCGTCTTCGATGCTGTCGACCCGTAGATAGGCGGCCGTGAGCGCCCGCGACAGGGGCCGCGCCAGGGTGGTTTTTCCGGTGCCTGGCAGGCCGGACAGGATGATCAGACGGGGCATTTGGGCATTCCTCGGGCGGTTGGCGGCTGGCTGGGGCTGCAAAAGCCCGCGAATCCGGGCGCAAGACCACATTCTATGCTTGATCCGGGCGGGCCGCAGCGCTATCACTCGCCCCCTCCTGCAACCCGCGACCTTGTCACGGGTGACCGCAGTGAGCCCAGGTGGCGGAATTGGTAGACGCGCTAGCTTCAGGTGCTAGTGTCCGAAAGGACGTGGAAGTTCGAGTCTTCTCCTGGGCACCATATCAACATTTTGGGTACGAATGTCCTCTAACACCTTGAAGGGTAAGGTGGTTTTGGGGGTTCTATACCCTGTTTCCCGGCTGTATTGCAGCGGCTCTAAGAGGGCCAGTCTGAGGACGAGTCGGCGCAGCTCGATATTGCCCGAAGCCCATATTTTGTAAGGGTTTGAGAGGAACTTCCAGCAGAGTTCGAGCATGTGCGGTGCTGTGTGTTGCGGCGCGGTGCTGTTCGTGAGTTTTTCGGACGTAATGAGCCGTTCTTTCTCCAGCGTTTCAATCTTGCGCTCATAGGCTTTGGCGGCGGTGGCGCTGGTGCAATCGGCCAGCATCTCCAAAAGCTGATCCATTTGCTTCTCAAGGCTTTGCAGGTCGCGGCGCAAGGACTTGCGCACGTCCGCCATCTGCCGTGCGCGCATGTCCCAGGCCTCGGTGAACATGGCTTTGACCAGCGCAAAGAGCGAAGCGGTCGGGCGCATCGCCTTGAGCAGGGCCTCAAACGCGCCTTCCATCTCATCGCGGCGGATCGACTTGCCGTAGCTGGCGCAACCGTTTGTCTGGCACAGATAATAGGGATGTCGGGCCCCGGTTTTAGAGCGCGAGAAGCACGAGCGCAGCTTGTTGCCGCAATCCGCGCACGCCACAGTGCCGCGCAAGATAAAGCTGTCGCCGATATCAGAGCGCTTGGGGGTTTTCGGTTTTTGTTTGAGGCGGTCCTGAATGGCCTCGAAGGTGGCCAGCGAGATCAGGCCCTGATGTTGCCCATCCCGGATAGAAATCCCCCAGCTTGGTGCATGCACCAGCCCGGCATAGAGCGGATGGGTGAGGATGGCTTTGACCCGGCTCATATGCAGCCTGGTCTTGGGGAAATCCGGATGGGTTTCTAAAAATCTGTGCACCTCGCTCTGGCTGGCAAAATGCCCAGAGGCGAAGCCCTCAAGCGCTTGTTGCACCACAGAGGCCACAGGTTCATCCCGGACGATAATTCTGCCGCGAGTCTTGGTGGCTTTGTAGCGATAACCGGGCATGGTGCGCTTGACCCAATAGCCGTTCATCACCCGGGCCTTCATGCGGTGTAGAACCTGTTCACCGTTCTTCTCGCGCTGATGCTGGGAGACCGAAGCCAGTAGGTTCTCAATCAAGACATCATCGGAGCTATCTCCGAATGTCATTGAGGGGCTTTCCAACACCCCGCCCGCTTTTTTTAGCATCTCGCGCAATTGCCAGTGCACCCGGACATCGCGGGAGAAGCGGTTCAGATCATCAATGATGACAATCGTGCCCGGGTCCGGCTGGGCCAACAGAAACGACAGCATCGCCCGCATCTTGGGGCGGTCAAGGTCACCGCCCGAGACGCCCTTATCCGCAAACACCTCTAACACCTCATAGCACTTGGTTCTGGCATATTCACGGCAGCGCGTTTCTTGAGAGCCAAGCCCGTGCCCGTCTTCGGCCTGTTTGATGCTGGAGACGCGGCAATAGATCAGCGCGTTGGTTTTGGTTTTTGTCGAGTCAACTGCCATTACGATGCGCCTCCTGTGTCCGCAGACTCCGCACCGGACTCAACTTCCGGCGCGGTAGTCTCAATGCATGGGGTGTCACCCGAGTCTACGCGATCCGGCGCGGCTTGCGGCGGCCTGGAAAGGGAATTTTCAACTTGTCCACAGGCATCTTCAATATGCTGCACCGGATGCACGCCAAAGCCGAGCGCCACAAAATCCGTAATGATCCCCCACAGCGCTTGCAAAAAAGCGCGTTTCTCTTCCTCGGAAATATCTTCATTTTCCAGATAGGGAAGATAGGCCGCAAAATCGACATTCACCCGCAAGCCGCCGTTCTTGTGATCCGTATCCGGATGATCCTGATCGGCTTTAATGCCGCGCCCGTTCTGTTCCAACGCCTTTACCTCTTACCTCTTTGCGCACCGTCTCTCAGGTGCTGTTCATCATGTCCTGTCCCTTCCGTGCTCAAGCTCAAACCAGAACAAAAGTAGAACATATGTTCCGGGTCTCGACAAGAATTTGTCGCCTGTGACTACCGAGGTATGCATTTCGAAGGGACTGTTGCTCACAAAGAGCCTATGCAGAATCCAGCGACTGAATGGGGGAAAGACCTCGCTCAAGCCCAGCGACATATTCGAATTTTATTCCGTACTCAGACAAAGTTGGGCGGAGCCGTTAGTGGCTCCGCCCGAAGTCTGCGCGTGCTTTCCCGTGTTTGGGTTTGAGGGCGAAGTCGGTCTCAAACCCTTCCTGCGCCGCGCCAAGGGTTTCGCGGAGTTGTTTGATGCGCTCGGTGTGGCCTTCAAAGGCTTCCCGCTTGATCTGGGTGGTCAACGCATCACGTGGCAGGAGTTCGGGCTGCGGCGCGGGCCGTGGGGAGTCTCTTAGACGCTGAAGCAGTTCGGCCTTGGTCTTGATTGTGGGATCAGGAGCCCGCACCGCATCATAGTCGCGGCTCACCGATCATGATCCTGGCTGCCACGCGTCTGGCCTTTGCCCTGGCCTTGGCCGCTGCGCTTGGCATCGAGCCGGTCGTTGAGGGCGCGCAGGGTGATGCGGCCATTGACCGGCGTGGCATCCAACGCCACGTCGAAGCCCTGTCCATCCTTATGCTGGAACGCCGAGCCGACCCGGTTGAAGTAAGCCTGACCTTCGGCACCCTCGCGGACACTGTAGGCGATGTGGCTGGGGCGCTTGGCGCGTGGTGTTTCACCGGTGGTTTGTTCACGGTTCGGGTTCGTGCCTTGCGGCGTATCGTTCTCACTCATGGGCTGTGAATTCCGTTGCTAATTGTGAATGGGTAGCCCTCCACCCATAACGCCCGTCCATGGCTGTATTGGGGGAAAGACGCCCAGCACGCGGGCACCGGCCCTTCGATCATCCGAGCCCATTTGCGGCCCAACCGCGTCCTGATCCGCACCTTGTCGACGGGTGGGTGATAGGGGTTGGGGAGATAGCGTCCGGCATTCTCGCGCCGGTCGTAATAGGGGTACTTGTTGGCCCGGATTGGATTGAGCCCGAGGCCCGAGATGAACAGGATTTGTTCGTCTTCCCCCATGCGCAGCACTTCATCCGGGGTCATCAGTGGACGGGCCTGCTTGGTGCGGTGCTGGGACGTGCGGTCAAAGTGCGCATAGTCATAGCCCGTGGCCATAATGTCCTCACCCAGCAGCGCCGCCTTGGCCGTGTTCCACTTCTCCCGTTTGGCCGCCTGCTGATACTCAAACCCGTCATAGAGCAGCGTCTGCGTGCCCAGCATGTCCGAGACCATTTTGGCGGTTTCATAATCTCGCACGCCGAAGAATTGTCGCACCTGCGCATTGCCCATCAGGCTTTGCACCGCCGAGCGGTCAAAGTTGCGGGCGATTTGCCCGATATCCTGAAACAGCGCCCAGGTCCGTACCCCAAAGCCGCGTCCGAACGAAAAGGCATGCAGCAGGGCCTCGAAGCGCCCCAATTGCCCCGCCTCATCAATGACCATGGTGACGCGCTTCGCCTGTGGGGCGCGGGACTTATAGAGCATCAACACGGTGAAGAAGACGCGCAGCACCGGGGCCCAGAGCTTCAGATACTCGCCCGGCACATTCAAGAACAGGCTTGAGACGGGCTGATGGTCAACAAGCCGGGACAACGAGACATCATCACCGTCCAGCGAGGCCAACAAAGCCGGATCGCCCAAAATATTGAGATGGGCATAGATCTCACCCATGACCGATCCAAACTCTTTGGGGGTGTCGGCCTGCTTGGTGAGCATCTCGGCGGCCACCCGCCGCACATCGGCAAAGCGCGAGGCCAGCATGCGCTCCAGCATGTCGGCCCAAGCGGGCGGATCGCCTTCGATGGTGTTGATGGCGCGCCAAAGCGCGGGGAAGCTCACCCCGCCTTCAGTCTCGACAATGCTGATCTTGATTGCGTCCAGCCATTCCTGCGCCCGCTGCTCAAAATACTGACCGTTGGTGCTGCCTGAGAGCGGGATCAGTCCGCGCACGATGAACTGCACATCGGCATGCAGGCTGGGGCTATCGGGCGTGAGGATATCCAGAGGGTTGCAGCGATGGCTTGGCAGCCCGGCAATCGCAAACGGGTTCCAGTAGTACGCATGCTCCCCGGTGGGGGCGTAGGTGTGATGCGAGATCGCACCCAGCTCGCCGCGTGGATCAAGCCACATCGTGGGATGACCCCGCGTGTTGATGACCACATGGCCGAGGACATCGCGCAGCTTGCCGCTGCCTGCCCCTGCCACGGTCAGGATCGGCGCATCGCTCTCAAGGTGGAGTGGCGTTTGACCAGCATAGCCGAGCGGGATGCCGCGCCGCCTGAACAGACCGGCGGCGCGCATCTCATCGCGCTCGGCCCAAGCGGCGGAGCCGAAGCGGTGTTCTTCGTTGAAGTTAGAATCGTATGTCATGCATGCCTCTTCGTGAGTGTGGGCAAAGAGAAAGGGGCACCCGTTGCCGGATGCCCCTTCCCAGTGGCGTAAAGACGGTCAGCCCTTCCAGGTGACCTGATGGTGGTTGCGCATCTTCGATGCGCTGTAGACCACCAGCGCGCCCAGAACGACGACGGCGAAGCCTGCGCCGACACCGCCCTGGTAGATGGCTGAGCCACCCACCCAGATCAGGAGCAGGCCGAACCACACAGCGGCGGTCTTGCCTGAACCCCAGAAACTCGTCTTCGTGCCTTTCTTCATTGCCATGGGTGTTGCTCCTTTCATGGCGCCTGCGGAACTAGAGAAGCCGGGCAGCGATAGCGAGGCCGCCCAGGGTGATGGCCACGCCCACCGTGGCGCGGCTCATGAAAAAGACGCTGATCGCGATCACCACGGCCCAGGGCACCTCGACCCATTTGGCCGCTTCCCAGCCGTAGTGCACCCGTGTGAACGCCTCGATCCAATCGATGGACAGGTCGAACACGAACGGCGTGGCCAGGAACGTCGCAATCACCGCCATGATGTTGGACAGGCCGAAGACCGAGCTCATAAAGACCGCCCGGCCTGCCTCCTTGTCCTTCTTGCTGCCGATCATCGGCACCTCCTTCGCGGTGGTTGAGTGACGTGGCCCGGCGGCTCCACCGCATGGTGCGCCGCCGGACTGTGTTCAGTCTGAAGCGGGTCAGGGCGCGCTGCGGGGGAAACGCGGCGTGTCGCCGTCCGGTGTGTCGTCGCCGACCGCCGCATCGTTGGCGGGGCGCAGGCCCCACTGGGCCGTGCCGACCGGATCAATCATCCGCAACACCGTTGCCATGGTGCGGAAGCGGTCGCGGGTCCCTTCCTGGATGTAAGGTTCAGTCTCCGGCGCGACGGGTCGCTCCAGATCGCGGAACCATTCGCGATACCCGTTCTCCTCGAAGTCATTCAAATCGAGATGGACACGCTTCAGGGTCAGCGGGTGATACGCCTCACGCAGGCTCACGAGATAGCCATTGGCCAGATACCTGCCCATCGACCAGGAGCTGACCGGCAGGGCCCGCAGATAGGACCGCACGTCGCGGATGACTTCCGGATCATCCATCTCCTTGTTCGTCATCATCGGCACATCGCAGATCGGGCAATAGCCAATCACCAGCAACCCATTGCACAAATCGCAATACCGCATCACACACCTCCACACTTCACATCGACCCAGCCGAAAAACGGAATCCGGCCTTGAAAAAACGATGCGAAACGGCGAAGCGCTTTTGATCAGGGAGGGTCTGAGGAGGCTATGCAGCAGCCAAGGTCGTGTAAAATGGCTTAGGGAAGAAGAGTGCAGCCAGGTCGCAAGTAACGCATTGAAATCACAACGAAAAACGAGGCGCGCAGAAGCAAAATCCGGGGCGGCAAAACCGGCCCGCAACCGGTACTACAAAGGGGCCAAGCTGTCGGAGTATCGCTTCTTGAAGGTGCTCCGGGCGTTTGCAGACGGACAAACCGTGCGTGAGGTTGCGGGGCATACTGGATTATCGGAACGCGCCGTGCGCGACCTGTTTGCGAAACTCCGCAAGAAGCTGATGGCCGGAACGTTGGATAACCGCGAAGCCTTTGGTGGAGCCGGTATGTATCTCTATCAAAACGGCGAGATCAGCGACCGGGGCAAGGCTATTTTAGAATCTGTTCGCGCCGGGCCAAACTTCGAAGCCCACCGCACTCACCACGCATTGCGATTCCACAGCCCAGGCGATGCCAGCCCGCACGTATTCGAGATGACAGTGCGCATGTTCTCCAGCATTCACATGCCCAAAACGCCGGAGGTGCTCTATCCGAGCGAAACCCGCGAAGCGCTCAGCCAGCTCAATGAGATTGGGGCCTTCATCCGCCAGCATGCAGACAATGAGGTGTTTCAGGAACGCTACGGCTTTGTGACGGACCGCTTTATCAATCTGGCATTGAAGTTCCGCAAGCTGTTGGACCAGGAGGAGCTGCTATCGTTGCGCGACAAATCTGACATGCATCGCTATGCCAGCAACGTTCTGTATCAGGACTTGCGGCGGTATCTTTTGAAGGACCCGCTCTAGCCGCACCGCTTAAAGCCTTAGGCGCCTTGGGCATCGACCCTTGATACCGAACATAAGGAGGGGCTACGCCCCGTAACGAGTAGCCATGCAGAGCGGATTGCCGAAAGCCACGGACACAAAAAGGACGGCACCGCAAGAGGTGCCGCCGTCAGTTTGTGTAGACAAGGATGGAAAGATGCCATCACTTAAATACAGGATGCCATCTCTTGCTTAATTATTCGTTAATGTCTGCGAGAATGAAATAACACAGAGAAGTATGAAGCATTTTAGACAAATTATATTTAACATAAACCATACATTTACCATTCTTGTCTATAATTATACCAAAATATGACCTGTAATTAATTAAGAGCAGGGCAAATGTGACAAAAGAACCCAAATAGGGGTGTGGGACGAAAACAATGGCAATTACAGCCAGATTTGAAGCAGCAGCGACGCATCACGGGGAGCTACCCTACGCCGAGCGCGCCGAACGTGTAGTGAGCGATGATGCGCGATTGTTTGCGCATGAGGCTTCGGCGATAGAGGCAATTTTCAGCGGCAGCAATGGGGCAGGTATCTCGTCGGGAGTGTCGGCTGTCGCCGAGACCGCCATTCAGCAAAGCTCCAAATCGCAAGGACGGAAGAAGCGCGACGAGGCAAGCCTCAATCGCACACTCCTGCAAATCCAGCTCCAAGAGCAATACGATGCTCTCATTGATCGCCAGAACTGGTTGGCGGACGAGATGACACGGTTGAAAGGGGAGATCGGTGCAATTGATCGCGGGATAGCCTTCCTGCAACGATTCCAGGGCGAAAACGACCTGCTTGATAACAAGGGCGAGCTGAAACCGGAAGTCGAGCGTTACGTGCGTGAGCACGGCAAGAACCCGAACGAGATGACCCCGCAAGAGGTCTGGGTCCTGATGCAGCAGCGTGAGGCCGATAGCCACGATGCGCGTGCCGAGAAGGTTGATCAGTACAATGATCATGCCGAGGAATCGCGCGCCAACGCGGAAAAGCTGGATCAGATTGAAGATCGCGCGGCGGATGCGGGCGTGGCGATCGACAGTGCAGAGAGGCCGGATATCGAAGCGGTCAAACCGCTGGTGCGCGAATACGCCCCCGGCGATGCAGCAGATGTTGAAGGGCTATCCTGGCTGGACAACGAAAAGGCCGCCGTAAAGGCGGCATCGCAAGAGGTCGATCTGGAGCAATCGGCTCTTAAGGGTGGAAGTACATTTGGCCTGGGTGGTCTGTAGCTATCCGCGGACATTTGCGGGCTGCGCTGCAGCCCACGCTTGCGGAAATTGCGCGTGCACTTGCTTGAACCCTGTCGCCCAGTCTTCTCCGAATGGTCCGTATACAACCCCTTTCAGAGCGAAGCTGACAGCAAACCCTGTCGCTCCATCCGGCATTGATCGCACAAAAGCCTTTGCGGCGATCCCGCGTTTCGCAAATTCATTGACGATGATCTGACCGATCTGATCGCCTGAAAAGTCATCCGTGTGCCCTGTAACGACCACACCAATTTCACGATGGCAGAGTGAGTGTTGAAAAGCCTGAATGCTTGCGGATTCCGTGCTGGCATCACGCGCGCACGCCTCCTGAAGTTGTTCCTCACTCAGCTTGTTGACATCGACGGCCTGCGCATCAGTGGTGGAAAGAGGGCTCAATAGAGCCGCTGCGCCCATCACCGCTCCGGCGGCCGCGCTTTTCCATGATCCCAAAAATGCCTGTTTCGTCAGGGCCATCCTGTTCTGTCCAGTGAATAATCTGGCAGAACAATAGCTGATTGTGGATAAAAAGTCAAATATAGAGGCGCCTCTACTGACTTCTATGCTATATTTGTCTTGATTCAAAAACCATCATTATTGAACAAACAGATATTTGGGAGGTGTAAATATTATGTTTAATTTGAGAATCGCAGAAACCCGGGTTATACTGCCTGGGTCTCTATCACGAAAGGCTGATCATGCGCCGCGATCAAAAACCATCGTTTTTGATCGTCCGGGTACAGAGCGCGGGCTGTGGATTGATGGAGGGATTTTATGATGGATGCGAACAGTATCTGGCCGCCGCTAGAGCACTCCGGCAAGCGCGTGGGCTATGCCCGGGTCTCAACCCAGGATCAGAAATTGCGGATGCAGCTTGACGGGCTGAATGCCGTGCATTGCGATCTAATTTTCTCCGATCACGGAATATCTGGGCTGAAAGACAAGAGGCCGGGGTTAGATCGGGCGCTCAAGGCGCTGGAGCCTGGCGATGCGCTGGTGGTGTTCAAGCTGGATCGTCTCGGGCGATCTGTCCTGCATCTGGCGGACCTGCTGATCAGGTTTGAGCGGGAGGGGATCCACTTCTGTTCGCTGGCTGAGGGGATCAGTACCACCTCGCCCGGGGGGCGGCTGGTCTACCATCTCTTCAGCGCGTTTGCGGAGTTCCAGAGGGAGATCATAGTGGAGAACACGATGGCTGGGCTTGAGGCAGCCAAAGCCAGAGGCAGCCGCCTGGGGCGGCCGCCGAAGCTTTCCCCGCGTGACGTGATGTGGGCGCATGAATGCGTGCATCAGCGCGGGCGCAAGCTGGAAGACGTAGCACGCCGCGCAGGCGTCTCACCGCTCACCTATCGCAGGGCGTTCGAACGGATGGGTATCGATGATGCGGCTTAGGGGGGGGCTGTGACCCATATGAGCGTCATCTATGGCGCAAAGAAGTGTCAGAACATCGAAGTTAATGCGTTCCGCAAGTAGTGCGGCGTCATACACCGCCGACTTGTTCAAGGAAGACGCTTGGCACTCTTCCGTTGAAAATCCATCTAGCCCAATGGTGCTTCCAGGCATCGAGCCTTTCAGCACCAGCAAACGACCGCCCGTTTAATCGGCGCTCCATAGTGGTCTGGGGGGGGGAGCCTCCATGCTCACCCCAAGACCACTATGGCAAGACGTATCGCCGCTTGACCACTCGTCGGAGTAACAGCCCCCGACACCCGCCGCTCAGGACTTTCGCGTCCCGACACCCACGACAATTTCATTGGGACCAACCGTGCGCCGATTGGATGCGCGTTACCCTCACCACAAGAGTTCTCATATTGTTCTTACTAGGAAAATCAGCTAAAATACGGACGAATCGGGGATAGATTCTTCCCTCAAGGGCAAAACTATTTCCAATGACGTTGGGGGGCAAAATATGAAGTTGCGTGTCATCGATCTTTTCTCCGGCGCCGGTGGGATGTCGCTGGGCTTTGAGGATGATCGGTTCTGCGGCGGGTTCGAAGTCGTGTTTTCTTTGGACAACGACCCGAGCGCGGTTGCCACGCATGCACGCAACTTTTCCGGAAAGTCAGTCTGCGGTGATATCGAGACTTGGCTAAAGGAGAACGATGTTCCCCAGGCTGACATTGTCATCGGGGGCCCGCCATGTCAGGGCTTTAGCCTTCTGAACAAGAAGAGAAACGGCGACGCTCGACGCGCCCTTTGGGAACCATTTATCGAGATTGCGAACCTCTCCGGCGCTCGCATGTTCGTCATGGAGAACGTGGCTGAGCTTCGTCGTTCACCTGAATGCGATGACATCATCAAAGAGGCTTCAAAACACGGTTTTTCGTGTGACGCGACCATTCTGAATGCCGCCGATTACGGCGCCCCGCAGACGCGAAAACGGACGATCATATTCGGCTGGCGGAATATGAACTATGAGCCGTCGTTTCCGCGACCGAGCCATGCGTCACCATCCGAAGAGTCAAACCTTCCACCCTGGATTACAGTTGGTGACGTTATTAGCGACCTACCGGAACCGACGAAGACTGAGATATCCGGCGAGGCACCGCTTGATCTCCACGTCAAAAGAAATCCTACAGCCAAGAGCATCAAACGCTACAAAGCCGTTCCGCCGGGGGGTAATCGCTTTGATTTGCAGCGCAATGCCCCGGATATCACACCCGCATGCTGGATCAGGAAGAAAAGCGGCGGCACCGATTTGTTCGGGCGTCTTTGGTGGGACCGCCCCTCCGTCACAATAAGAACGGAGTTCTTTAAACCCGAAAAGGGGCGATACCTTCATCCGGAACAGCACCGTCCGATAACACATCGTGAAGCTGCTCGATTGATGGGCTTTCCTGATGACTTCATGTTTGAAGGCAGTAAGGTTGAAATCGCACGTCAAATCGGAAATGCGGTACCGCCCGCATTGGCCGGTGCGATAGCACATGAAGTACGGCACGCCTTAGCCCCGCTAAAGAAGTCGGCATAGGCTGGGATGGCTCGTCGATCACGCGCAGCAACAGACCCTCATGCTCAGGTTGAGAAGCTAAAAAGCCTGCTCGACAATTTTGTCGAACGAATTGATGACGGCGACCTCCGTGAGCAGGTTTGCAGCCTGGTCCCGGCTGTTCATTGTTTGCGCGATCTCGGAAGCGGCTTGGTGCCAGCTAACGGCAAAGAGGCGGCGCGAGACCGGATTCTCACATATCTGCGCAAATACCCAAGGACGCTTATCGACGGCGATGAACTTATGGTCGTCTCGGGGATCGGTGAATGGGCGCGCAGAGTACGCGAGCTTCGCGTACAGTTCGGCTGGACGATCTATACCGGTGTAACGATCAAAGAATTGGCTGAAGACCAGCCGGAACTCCTTGATGCGCTCGCAGAAGAACTCGGCATTTCACCTGCTGACGTGCGGCCCACTCATTACATCCTAATGCGAGAGGAACCGGATCGGGAGGCGGCCTATCGCTGGAACCAGCTGAACTCGATTCGTAAGAAGAACATCGGCGTTAAACCGAAGCTATTGGAGTACCTGCGTGCCAATGTCGGGGAAGTTGTTACAGGCGAAGAGCTTCGTTACCTAGCAAACAACAGCAAGGAATGGGCTAGGCGTTCACGCGAGCTTCGAACTGAGGACGGATGGCCGGTGGTCACGCGAATGCAAGGGCGCGATGATCTCGCCGTCGGCGAATACCTCTTAGAGGAAGATAAACAAGCCCCGGAACATGACCGACACATCAAAGATGATGTGCGTGTGGCTGTTCTGGAGCGCGACGGTTTTGCATGTACTTATTGCAATTGGACGCGGCAACAGCGTGATAAGGAAGATCCGCGCAAGTTCTTGGAAATTCACCACATTGTCGACCATGTGAAAGGCGGCACGAACGAGGCACGGAACCTTATCACCCTATGCAATGTCCACCACGACGCGGTCCACACTGACAATCTGGTTTGGACCGAGGAGGGTTGGCTGGATCGCCGTACATCTAAGGTTGTTCCGATTTCAATTTAGGTGCGTTGAGCGCCTAGGAAATTGACAAGCTTGCGCAGCAACTCAGCTTCTTTGATTGCTTTCAACTCACATTCCCACAAGACAAGCACATCCCAGCCCATCACTCGCAAACTCTGTTGATTGGCTCTATCGCGTTGCTTGTTCCTGCCAAGTTTCTCGTTCCAAAATTCGGTGTTTGACTTCGGGCTTGCACCTTTCTTGCAGTGATGCCCGTGCCAAAAACACCCGTGAACGAAAATGATTTTTCTCTTGCGAGAGAACACTATGTCCGGCTTACCGGGCAGTCCCTTTTGATGGGTCCTGTATCGATAACCGTTCTTGTGTAACAGGCGGCGAACCAGCAACTCCGGGCCGGTATTCGCACCCTTCACAGCCTGCATATTCTTTCGCCGGACGGCTGTCGTATGAGTGTCCATGATCTCTCGACTAAAACAGACGTCAGCTTTGTCGTGCTGCATGGCACCGAAACCAGGCGTAATCGTTACCTTGACTTTAGTCAGGAACTTGGCCTCGGGCTTTGGCTTTGCCCCGTCGCAAGGTAAAGACGAACGACATGTGGTCGTAGCGCGTTTTTAATCACCCTGTGATTAAACTACATACACGTTTGCTGGTCCGGCTATTGGAGATCCAACGACTGAAACGCCAACTCAACTGGAGCAGTTACCAGCCGGTAGAGTGGATCGCTTTGATCGAACAGCTGCTCGATTCTGTGAAGCGTCTCACGCGTGAACAAACCGTACCGAATTGCCGTTGCAGTGAGGATGGTCAGGTGCAGGTCGATAAGCGTAGTTCTAGTACGCAAGCGCTCCCAAAGGTATGTGTTGCACCGAGCAACTTTTATCACTTCCGAACGTTTTGCTAGCGCCCCTGAAAAAATTTGGTCCAGAGCCGGGCTTTGCTCTACTTGGCCTTCAATAGCATCAAACAACGCAACATGCGCCGCCACAGGTATGCTCAAAGAGCCAATTGGCAGGTGACTGTGTTGTTCCATGGTGTCGCGGCACCGCCGCAGGACGTCACCCAACAGGTCTCGTGAATACCCGCCTCGCGCAGCTGCTAAGCAGAGCCATGTCTGTTGTTGCGCATGAGGATTGATCTCTTTGAGACCGAAGTCTTCCTCCGTGGAGGTGCGGGAGAATAAGCGCTGAAAGTCCTCGTGAAAAAGGTATCCTGCAGGCCGAGAATCTTCGACAGGTAACGCCTTGCCGCCTTGAGCCGGATTGCCAGCGCTCATCGCCGCAAGCGCAAGACCATAGGGCAATCCCGCCCTTATGTATGAACGGGCTGCCAGATAGATGGGTGTCCAGCCATCTGCTCGCTGGGACAAAAAAGAGCATTCGGCACAAATCTGATACAGATAACCCCTATGGCCTAGCTCCATCTCTAACGGCAGCTTGTCAGCTCGGGAATCGCTAGCAGCCGGTTCGGCTTCAGCCATAGCCTTGTAAAGATTCGCTTTTGAAGCGCGGTACTTGGGTTGTATCCCCATCTTGCTTAGTTGAGCGCCGCTGAACACTAGATGGCATCCCTAGAGTTATTGACCTTGCTGGGTGGAACAAAGTTTGGGTTAGACACCCAGGACTTGCTCTGCCCGTTTGAGTCTACTTTCTCGAATCCCTCTATCTGGTTGGCTGGAACCAAAACCTTAGCTGCAATTTCTCCTTCGGTCTGATAGGGAGAATAACTTTGGTAAGTGTTCAGTTCGCGAATTTCCTCAGCAATCCCCTCTATCTCGGCCGCTGGATTAAGCCCAACGAGGAGCCAGCAATAGAATATGTAGCCCGCATGCATACCGCCATCTGTAGCGAACTCGACTGCTATGGTGCGTGCGGGCAAGACTATGTTTGTTTTCAGGTATTGGTTTCTCGAAACACACCCCGCAGTCAGGGAAATATAGGGTGTATCAGCTTGAACCGCTGCATAGTTGTTCACGTGCAAGTCCAAATTACTCGCAGTGAGCTTTTGTCTCACTTGGCTTGGAGAAATACTACCCACATTCCTCCACCAGTTGCATAAAATACCCCCGCCGGAGAGTATGTCCTGAGCGTCCTTGGTCGTTATTCCATGCACACCTTTCAAACACTTTTGGACGATCAAGAGGCTTCTCCTCTCAGCGCCTGCACAGCTTTGGAGAATAGTTCTGCAGGTTGTGTAGTAACCGGGTACCCGTCTATTGTTACAGTGTCGGTTCTTGTGCCGACATAATAAACTAGAGGTGGAAGAGAACGCGCTTGCTTCTGAAATTCTGCTGGTAACTCAAGGCCGGTTTCGTTCTCGCCACTACGGCCTATGTCACTAATTATCAAATCTGCTTTTTTGGCATCGTTGGCGTATATAGCGGCGGCGTTGCTTCTAACAAAGGTGACATCGGCTCCGAGAGCCTCGAACATTGATGCCTCATGGAAGTTGTTTTCGGGATTGTCATCCACCCAAAGTATCGTCTTACCTCTCAAATCCATTGCAGCATGACGCGAGGGAACTTCACCGCCTTTTTCCTCAGCAGCTTTGAGACCCTGTGCCTTGAAAAATTTTATGGAAATACCGTCAGGCGCAGCCACCACTTCGGACAGGTTGTCAAATACTTGAGGACGAGAGAAAAGCATTACTGAAAACATTAGGAATATCAGTACTGCCAATATAAGAGTGATAAAAACAGCGTCCGACATGTCCAGATCCTTGGGGAACAACTATGACCCCACAAACATCCTCATTGAAACACTCCTGAGTCAAGGTTGCGTGTAGTCAGTTGTGTCTTTTGAAGGGATGCTAAAAGGCTTTGCCTCTTTCTCCCCACAAGCCAATTAGATACTGACCGTGGCTCCGCGCTGATCGCTTGTGCGCCCGCACCATCAGCATCGAATTGACTTGTCCCCTCCCATCCCCATCCTCAGCCGGAAGCAGGGTTGCAGGCGGGACTGCAACCATCTTTTGATTTAGCGTTCGTGTGAAGGGCTGCGGGCCCGAGTGAGGTTGGGCCGTTCTTTGTCCCGCAGACGTTGGAGGGGATCCGCATGCGCTTGCAGACGAGCAGCACGATCCCATTGGGTTTTGAGGGATGCGGCTTGTTCAACGGGACGGGGTGATGTTTTTGCCGCTCCGGAGGTGCCGCGGCTCTGCGCATTTCCGGCAGCTCACCGTGCCGGAGCCGGGCTGCATCGCGGTGCAGATCGGCGATCTGTTTAGCATGCGCGATGCGTTCGGCCTGTATGCGGCCTTGTAGGCCGCAGCGCTCGGCCAGCTGATCGAAGTTCAGGCGCTCGCGCTGCTGCATGTCGCGCTTGAGGCCAGCCATAGCCTCAAACTCGTTCTGTTTGACAATGCGGGCATGCTCGCCGGTCAGGCGCTGCCACAGCCCCTCAATACCTTTGTTGAGCCGGTCGGAGCGATTCTGGTTTTCGCGGTCCCAGCGTTCCTGCTAGGCCGCTTGGAAACAAGGGCCAGCCTTGAGCTGGCGGACCATCGACATGCCGGCAATCCGACCTGTGGATAAGTATCAAGTTGGTCGTTGGCTGAATGTGTATCCAGCAGCTACTCTGACGAGATGAAAGACTCGGGACTACGGATAGGAGTTGAGCGTCGGCTTCGCGGGATGCGGCTTGCCGCCTGCGAGGAAGCAGACAGTCGCACCTATAGAGGCAACATCGATAGCGAATGGTTGGCAAATGTCCTGCGCACCCTCAAGACTCAAGAACGGAAGATGACGTTCTGGGCCCCAGGGGGCGAGTGACCTATGAGCACGCCCGCCACAATCCTCAAACTGAAGATTGACCGGTTTCGCGGTATTCATGATCTCGACTGGAATCCATACTCCGGCATGAACGTCGTGCTTGGCGGCGGCGATGCGGGGAAGACGACCATTCTCGATGCGATCGCGCTGTTGCTCAGTCCGTCCAACAGCATCGTGCTTTCGGAGGCAGATTACTGGCAGCGCAAGGTCGAGGACGAATTCGTTGTCCGCGCGGTCCTCGCGCTTCCTGCATCTTCAGAAATCGGACAGCAGCAAAAATTCGCCTGGCCATGGGAGTGGAATGGCTGCGATGCCGTTCCGCCGGTCGGCGAGGACGACGATGAGGCGCAGGGCTCAGCTGCCTCAGGTCAGCCAGTTTACTGCCTTCAGGTGCGCGGTACGGCTGACCTGGAGATCAACTGGGAGATAGTCCAGCCCAACGATGAAACCGACCCTCTCTCGGCTACTGCCCGCCGAAACATCGGCGTTGTTCGCCTTGGCGGTGATGACCGCAACGACCGCGATCTGCGGTTGGTTTACGGCTCGGCGCTTGATCGCTTGCTTGCCGACAAAGGCCTGCGGGCTCGGATTGGGCGGCGCGTGTCTGAAATCGATCTCACCTCGAGTCTTGGCGATGAGGGCAAAAAGGCGCTCAAGAAGCTCAATGAAACGCTCAAGGCCGAAGCTTTGCCGAGTGGACTTGATCTGGCGCTGACCAGCAGTCAGGGCCTGTCCATCGGGGCATTGATCGGTCTGATAGCGGATCGTGTTCCAGGCGTGCCGCTTCCACTTGCGAGTTGGGGTGCAGGTACGCGGCGCATGACCGCGCTGCAAATCGCCGCGGAGAGCGAATCCGACAGCAGCATTACTGTCATTGATGAAATCGAACGAGGTCTCGAGCCCTATCGTCAGCGCAAGTTGGTCAAGAGCTTGCAGGCTGAGCCCGCGCAAAGCTTTGTCACCACACACAGTGCCGCGTCGATTAATGCAGCTGACAAGGCAAGCCTTTGGTATCTTGACGGCGCTGGTCATATCGGTGCTTTGCCGCGTGAAAAGATTGCAAGACAGCAGGAGCGCGATCCTGAGACCTTCCTTTCGCGCTTCGCCATAATTGCCGAAGGTCCGACTGAGGTAGGCTTTCTTTCCCATCTGCTGGAATGCGCTATTGACGGCAGTGTTGTCGATCACGGCGTGCGCGTTTGCGACGGGCAGGGCAACTCCTCCACGCTGGCTCTCCTCGAAGCCATGGCGGATGGCGGCCTGACATTCGGCGGTTTCGCCGACGACGAGGGGCAAGCGTCCGGCCGCTGGGCTGCGCTAAAGCCCAAGATGTCCGACCGCCTTTTCCGATGGTCGGTCGGCTGCACCGAAGAGAACATTATCGAGAAGGTTCCAGACTATCAGCTTGCAGAACTGATCACCCATGAGGATGCCGGTTTTGCTGCCGAGCGCCGCGTTACTCTTGCCGCGCGCCTCGGCATAGAGGAAAAGAGTCTGGATGCCATCCAGACGGCTACGGATGATTTTCGAGCGCTGCTAATAGCGGCTGCGACAGGCAGCAAGGACGGTGCACCCAACGATGAGGCCGCAAAGATGTGGAGCCGGCATGGGCGGCGCTGGTTCAAGTCTGTGGCAGGCGGGCGCGAACTCGCCGCTAAGATGTTTGCCCTTGGTATCTGGCCCTCGCTCAGAAATGAGCTGTTGCCGTTTTTCAACGCGATCCGCGCCGCTCTCGGCCAGGGCCCGCTGACAGACATTGCCCATGACGGATGAGGATGTCGCAGACCTCCTTGATTCAGATACGCCTCTAATTGTAGTTGAGGCGCCGGCAGGCTGCGGCAAGACTTATCAGGGTGCCCATTATGCGTTGCGGGCTACCGCACAGATTTCGGCCGGACGCGTCCTTATTCTTACCCATACTCATGCCGCGTGCGCTGCGTTCGCCGAGGCTACGCGGACAGCACACAGAAGGATAGAAATCAGGACGCTCGATTCCCTTATCGTCCAGATCGCCGCCGCCTACCACAAATCGCTCGATCTTCCTCCCGATCCGGCTGCGTGGGCGCGGCGCGAGGGCGGAAACGCATATGCTGCATTAGCCGCGCATGTGGGAGGGCTGATTAAGCGGCGGCCTTTCGTTGCCGCTGCGCTGGCGGCGCGGTTCCCCATAGTCATCGCTGACGAACACCAGGACACAAGTGCCGACCAGCATGGCGTTCTCATGGCCTTGCACGAATCTGGTGCGAAACTCCGCATTTTTGGCGATCCGATGCAGGGTATCTACGCGAGGGGCAAAGCAGCGGAGCATGCGCTCACACGGTGGGAGGAAACTAAGACGGTGGGCGCCTATGCCGAGCTTGAGACGCCCCACAGGTGGCGCGAAGGCACGCCCGCGCTCGGCAGGTGGGTATTGGAAGCGCGAGAAGCGTTGAAAGGAGGCCAGCCTATCAATCTGACCGGCACGCTCCCGCAGGGCCTCAAGCTTCTCTATGCCGACAACAACGCTGCCGCGCGTGGCTTCTACCGGATAAGCAAAGCCGAACGCGCGCCTATTGACGCCGTTACCCGAACCAACGGCGAGATTCTGATCCTGACGCCGCAAAACGAAATGACCGGAGCGCTGGCCGCGTTCTGGAACCGGTCCATTCCGATCTGGGAGGGCCATACGAGGCAGGCTCTCGACAGACTTGTCGCCGAGAGTGATATCGCTGCTGGCGATCCAGTTGCGCTCGCGCAGGCCTTCATCGATTTCATGGGCAGCGTGGCCACTGGATTCAGTCCCTCAAGCCACGGCAATCGTTTTTTACAGGAGGTCAACGAGGGGTGCGCACGGACTGCGCGCGGCAAACCTGCTAACATCCAGCAGCTTGCGCGTTTGCTTCTCGATGAACCTACTCATCGTGGCCTCGCCAAATGCCTCGCCAGACTTTCTGAGTTCAGGCGTAATGGTACGCCCGGGTTCGAAGCTATCAATATCGTCTATCGCCAAGAATACCAGGATGCGATGCGTTTGGGCGAATTTGCCAATCCGCACGACGCCCTTGCCGAACTCGGCAGGAGGCGTTCGTTTGCGCATCCGGTCCCGCCTCCGCGTGCGATCAGCACCATCCACAAGGCCAAAGGTCTGCAATGCGATAACGCGCTCGTAATGCCCTGCGATGGCCGGTTTTCCGCGAGCCTCTATTCGCGATGCCGACTCTACGTGGCCATTAGCCGTGCAAAGCGGTCGCTCACTCTAGTTGTTTCGCGAAACAATCCCTCGCCGCTCTTGATTGTCTAACTCTGATTCTGCGCGTCGGGGTGCGGCACCCTCAAGACGCATCGCGTCTTTGGGCTTACCATTTTGCCTGCGCCGCGGGCTCGTCACCTCCAGAAGAGGTTACTGCCGACCGACTGAGTAAAGCGGCACGACCGTTCCCAGACAGCCTCATGTCATTTCAATCGTAGAGATCACCAGAAAGATACGTTCGACCGGCTGTGCCAGGGTGTCGATATGAATCAAGGTGAGCCAGCCGATATGCACTTGCCACTCCGTACTCGCTTACATGACTGGGCACCCGTTCCATATGAACGAGCGCATGTACTGCCAACACACTCAGTCCACGACGTATGTTAGCGCGATTAATCCCACTGTACTCGGAAATCTTGTCGTAACTGATCTTAGCCAGATTGCTACGACGATCACGCCGCGAGGCAAATAGATAGTAGAGCTTGACCGCATCAAGTTCAGCCGGCGCCCGAAGTGTGAAGCCAGAAAACGCTGCAATAGTGTTCCCGCGATACAATCGCCTGGCCGGAAACTTCGCCCAGCCCTGTTCTGGATCAAAGCCGCACAGCTGAAGCGAACTGCGCCCACCCCTGCCGCATTCAACCAACTCACGAGACTGGAGTATGTCTAGGCCTGCTGACACCTTTGCTCGACTGATCGAAACCGCATCGCAGAGCTCGTTGTAGGTCAGCTTGGCAACTCCTGACTCCTGGTCAGCGTGATGGAGGGTCGCTGCGAAAACCAACAGTGCGGCCAAATTGTCTGCCCCGGTCCCGCGCTGCCAGCGAAAGTCGCTTAGCCCACCGCTCTCAATCCAGTTTGTGGGCATGCGAACCCAATCCAACATGACCTTCATCACGCGCTCCTATGCAGTACCGGACCACACGACGAAGATGGCAAACGCGGCAAGGAAGATCGCGGACAATGCGATCAGCGCGTTTGCTTGTTCGACGGGCAACTGAAGGAACATCGCCATGATTTCGAGGATCTTTTTCATTTGGGAAACTCCGAAATTTGTTAACTCCCAAATTTTTAGCGATAGGGGATGCATATTCTAGAAGCAGTACAGCACAGTCTTCGGCCTTCCGCCAAATTAAGTGTTTGAATTTATTGGTATATCAGTATCAATAGAAGGTATTTGGTTAGTACCTTAATAGTTCATAAAGGCGTGTTTGTGCACTGAAATGGTCAACCTTTGGCTCTCTCGGAGTCTGAGCACGCTGCCTGAGCATTGCTTTTCTCGGCCTACCGAGCACCCATGGCTTAGGGCGTTGCCCTCAGCGCACTTCGAGAAGAATAGACGGTATCCCGAGGCTCGGCGCTAAAGCACCTGCGCCCGCCATCGATTCTTCCCTCCGTTTGCACACCCATCCTCGACCGGAAGCAGGGTTGCAGGTAGGGCTGCAATCCCTTTTCTGATTCAGTGTTCGTGTGAGGGACCGCGATCCCGAGTGGACGCAGGCCGTTCTTTGTTGCGCAGCCGTTGGAGGCGATCCGCGTGCGCTTGCGGTCGTGCGGCGCGGTCCCACCGGGTTTTGAGGGCGGCGGATTTTTCTCTGGGCTGGGTTGAAGTGATGTCCCTTGCGGGCGGAGCCTTGGCCTTACCTGCATCCGGCAGCTCGCCGCGCCTTAGTAGTGCCGCGTCGCGGTGCAGATCGGCGATCTGTTTGGTGTGTGCAATGCGTTCGGCCCGTATCCGGATTTGCAGATCACGGCGCTCGGCTAGCTGATCGAAGATCAGGCGTTCGCGCTGTGTCTGGTCGCGCTCCAGAGCCTCCATCGCCTCAAGCAGGTTCTGTTTGATGATGCATGCATGCTCACCCGTTAGGCGTTGCCACAGCCCCTTGAAGCCCTTGTTGAGCCGGTCAGAGCGATACTGTGTCTCCTGATCCCAGCGTTCTTGCTGGGCTATTCGGAGCCTCACGCGCTCATCCCTGTGCCTCGCGGCCATGTCTGTGCGCTTATGCTGAAGCGGAGCCATGGTACCGGCGTGTTTGTCTTCCGCTTCTTTGAGCAACCTTTGCACGGCCGGGGTCAGGTCTTTGGCGATTTGCGCCTTCGTGTCTTCAACAGATCTGAGATCATCCGGTTCACCCAGACGGGCGCGTACGTCTCTGGCCTTCTTGCCGACGCTGCGTGCGACGGAGAAGACTTCGCCGTTGCTGGTCACGGCCACATGGCCACGCCGGTCGCCCATGGCCAGGCGCAGGCCGCGTTCTTCCAGTGCGTTGGCGAATGTCTGCGACGAATCCGAGACCGCCCAGCATTCATGGATGGCCGCCTTCAGATCACGCGGATTGTGACCCGCGCGCTTGGCTTGTTGCCATTCATCCAAGGAAAAGTTGCGTGGATCGGATTCACGGCTATCCATGTAACCGCGCGGCATTTGCCAGTCATGCTTGAGATATTGCTCTTTGGCGATGTCCCGCAGCTTGAGGCGGTAATGCGGCAGGGGCTTTGCCGTCATAGTCTGCGCATCAATCCGGCTCCACACCGCATGCGCATGGCGGCGTCCTTCCTTCTCATGAAACACGATCACACGCGGTTGGCCATCCAGACCGTTGCGCTCCTCAATCCGGTCGATGGCGGATTCAAAGCTGTCGATGGACACGTCCTGATCCTGCGGCGGATTCAGGGAGACGGAGAACAGGAATTGCTTGGCCTTGGTCCCCTTGCTCACCGCATAGGCTTCTTTGAGCGCACCGACAACATCATCAGAGACAAATCCCCTGATCTCATGCACCTCGACATGCTCATTCTCATCAGTGCGCAGAAGGTGCAGGCCGAGTTGTTTAGCGCCGCCACGCTGGGAGCCTTTGAGGATCATGGATCAATCCTCCTTGATCCCAAGCGCACGCATGAGTGTGGACTTCATCGAAGTGATGTCGTGACAGGCACATAGCAACGCGGCCTCAACCTCCTCTGTGACAGGCAGCGCGCCCGACTTTGCGACATTGGCCAGCGTCTTGAGTGATGGCCCCAGTTCAGAGCGCCCTAGGGCGGCCAGCAATTGCGCCAGCAATTTGTTCTGTGTGGGTACCCGACGCGATGGTGTGCCGGGCAGGGAAGAGTTATCCCCAGACAATCGAGACCGGACATGAGCGCTGATACTCACGGCACCAGCCTCTCGATCCAGGCGTTGCCACTCCGCCTGGCTCAACCGGACGGATAGCACCGTAGAGCGTGGTTTGCGGGCAGTGCTGCCCATCGGGGAAGTTTGGTCTTGAGCGCCAGCGTGACGGCGAAATGCCCCTTGTGGTGATTGTCCGGTGTTGTTTTTGGCCTTGACCGGGGCCGGAGCTTGTTGACAATTTGATTTGTGAAATGCGCGGCGCGGTTTCGCGGATTCAGGAGAGATCACAGCGGATTCTCCTCATCGTCAAAGTCGATGCCGCTCAGATCAACACGATCCAACTGGTGTTCCCATGCGGATAGGACCTCGAACAATGCGTTCGAGTCCTCTACGCTCAGGGGCACCATCACTCCCATAACTCGTTGAAATTGCAGAACCCCTTTCATATCAAGGGGCAGGCCTCACCAAACTGGTACACAACTCCCGCTTGGGGTCAGTTCGGCCACGAATAAGAACGTCGGGCAACACAAGTCATGTGCGCGGTCGATGTTGGCCTAGAGGAGTTTCCGCATGAACTCTATTGCTGATCGCTCGAAGTTTCGGGCGATTTGAGCGCTCGGTTTGAAGACTTCGAATGCGTGTGGGACCCCAGGCACGTCATATGTTTCGCACCTCACGCCGTCTGCCTCCAGACGCCGTGCATATTCCACATATTGTGGTCGAAAGAGGTCGAGCCCACACATGCCGATCCAGGCCGTAGGTAAACCTGACAGTTCTGTGCGCCGCGCCGGCGAGGCGTAGGGCGGCAGGCTGTCCGCATCCGGGAGATAGGGATTCAGATAAGCGCACCATGCCTCGTAGTCTGCCCTGTTATTCCAGATGAAATGATTGGCTGCGTCCAACGACCGGTCAGCTGCGGGTCGGTCATCCAGCATGGGATAGTAGAGGCATTGTGCGACAGGCTGCTCGCCGCCTTGATCAAGAATGCGCTGGGCAAGGGCGGTGGCCAGACCACCTCCTGCACTGTGACCAGCCAGGATCAGTTTTGCTGAATTGATTCCGTCCCGGCCTCCATTTGAGACAAGCCAGTTCCATACGGCAAAACAGTCGTCCAGGTCGGCTGGAAAGGGGTGCTCCGGCGCGAGCCTGTAGTCAGGAATGAAAACCGGCACGCCCAGTTCAAGGGCGGACCGCCCTGCCGCTGCATTGAGATGTTCCGGTTTGCCGGCCCAGTGGCCCCCTCCAAACATCCACATAATGCCGCCATCTGATTTTCTGTCGTCAGGCTGCAACAGCAATACACGCACGCCACCGCATGAGGTGTACTGGCTGGTTACACCCTTTGGCAGTCGTGACGCGGCACCTGTGTTGTAAAGCCAGCGAGACAATCCAAACAGTCCAGGATGAGCGAAGGGTATCCTCGGCATCCATCGAATGGCGTTGCGTATCTCAGGATGAAGACTTCTCGCGTCCATTACAGGTGCTTTGCAAACCAGTCGCACGCGAGCGTGCTGCCGCGTTCATAGCCGTCAAAGTAGATGCCATAGTGGTCAATGTCGGGCAGGACTTCATAGTGAGTGTCGATGCCACGGTCTTTCAGTCTCTGGTGGGTCAGGCCGCCGCTTTGCGTGGTGTCGAACATCTCCTCATTGGCCGCGTCGAGGATCAGGGTCGGGACATCAACCAGATCGACCATGTCGCTGACACGGAACTGAGCCATGCGTGCAAAGTGCGGCGTTCCTTTCAGACCCGGCAACGCGTCCTCGCCCTGGGGCACGGGACCAAACTCGCCGCGCGCAATCTGGATTGCCCGCTCACGTGCCTTTTGGGCAAGGATTTCCGGCAGGTTAAAGACGGCGGGCACCTGGATGCCAAGTGCCTTTATCCGGCTGTCGACGGCAGTCGCATAGAGTGCCGTTCCTCCGCCATAGCTTGTGCCCCATGCGCCGATACGATTGATATCCACGTTGGGTTCGCCTTCGATGTAATCGATGGCCGCGCGAAAGCTTTCGACCCAGTCCAGGGGATCAAGCACGTCCCGGACCTCTCGTGCCGCCACTATGCCCTGCCGTCCACACCCACCGTCCGGTTGCGCATCAACCGCAACAAGCTGGCCACGCGAGTTGCCCCAGCTTGCATGGGTGAAGGTCAGGGCAATCATGCCGGAAGCGGCAAAGAGGGCTGCATAGCGCGAGGTCGTTTCTTTGTCCCCGCCGATGCCGTGACTCAAAACGACCGCCGGAACCATTTGTTGAGCGGTCAGGCCTTTGGGGCGGTAGATGTCACCATCAAGAGCAACGCCCCGACTCCACAGTGTAATGGCCTCGCGTGCCACGGAGTCAGGCAGGACAAGCTCCGGATAAATGATCGGGTGATCTTCAGTACCAGCCATGCTTCAGGCCTTCTGAAGCCAGGCGGCATCGATCGAGTCCTTGTCGAGCGCCTTGTCCGACTTGCGGGACTGGATGCCGGCGACCTTCCAGACTCCGTCGACGCGAACAACCTCGAAATGGACGACCATCCGCTGAATTTCGCTGTTGTCTGCAGCCTGGCGGGACCAGATGACTTCGATGGCGGCACCGTTCTGGTTGTACACGAAGATTTTCTGTTCAGGCACTTCAGTGTGGTCGTAGCCGCCGGCCTTCAGCGCTTCGTGCTGCATGGCGAGAAAATCGACAATCTGCTGCGGCTCCAGCAACCATCCGGCGATCACGGGTTCTGTAGCGGTGACGTACATGGGCGTTCCCCAATACTGGAGAACGAACTCATGACCTTCCTTGCGTATTCCGGCACCAACTTCGACCCAGTGATTGAAGTAGACGTCGAAAAACCAATGGCGGACTTCTTCTTCGATTGCTGCGCGATCAAACGCCATGATGACCTCTCCCTACTTGCCGGTGAACCTGAATGCAGGGCGTTCACGCCCCTCGCGAAAAGCCGCAATCGCGTCCTTGAGGTTTGTTTGAACGTCCTGTGAGTGGAGGATCTCTCCGGACATTGACGGGATCAGTGCGTCAGCTGCTTCCACGCCACCATTGGACCAGGCATGCAACAATGCCTTGTGGGCCCCATGGGCACGGGTCGCCCCTTTGCCCAATGTCTCCACCCAGTGCTGTGCGGCCTGCTCAAGCTCCGCGACAGGCACGACTTCATTAATGAGCCCGCACTCCAGAGCTGTTTGAGCGTCGATCTTCTGGCAAGTCATGGCCCATTGGCTGGCGCGGGTGCGTCCCACACGTTCCGCCACACGCTGCACGCCGCCCAGGAAGGTGAAGACGCCCATTGATGCTTCGGAGTGGCTGAACGTCGCATTGTCCGCCGCAACGATGATGTCGCCGCGCAATGCGATTTCGAAACCACCGCCGCTGCAATTACCCTGCACCGCGACAATGACCGGCACGGGAAGGGTCTCAAACACCTGTACCAGCTTCAGGCCCTGGTCGATGGTGTTTGAGAAATCGCTTGCCGACAGGTTTTCCCAGGCTGGAAAATCCCCACCGAAGCTGAAATCCGGCCCATCGGCCTTCAGCAGGACTGCCCGCGTATCATCGCGTCCTGCCAGATCAATCACAGCCTCAAAGAGCCCTGCGACCAGAGCTGCGCTCAGACGATTCTGCGGTGGGTTACGCAGGACGATGGTCGCGACCCCCCCTTCATGGGTGTAGCTCAGTTCCGACATTGGGACCCTCTCAATCGATGCTTTTGGCTTTCATCAGGTAGAACTTGCTTTTTGCAAGTATGTCGATCAATATTGCAACGGCGCTTGCTTTTTGCAAGTGATGAATGTCAGAGGATCCAGCCTCTGCACAGGTGGCCCTGCGACGGCCCTGGACTGGCACGCTGTTGCAAGTGCGCGTCGTCAACTCAATTGGTAAGAGGAACCGGTGTGACCCTATCAACCGCCATATATGACGAGTTCATCAAGACGCATTGGACGGACGAAGAGCGAGCCAACCTGCAGATCGTCGCGAACTTTGTGGAAGGCATCAAAGCCAAGAAGTTCAACGATGTCATCGCGCAGTACACGGACAGTCCGTATGTCCAGCACAATCGGTCAGTTCAAAGCGGGGTGCGGGCGATTGTCGAAACAAACAGGAAGCTCGCCAAGCAGTTCCCCGAGTTCACGCTCACCGCAAAGCATGTCTACGTCGACGGTGAGTTTGTCGCGTTCCACTCGCACGTCACATTGAAGGCCAAGCATCGAGGCAACGATGGCAAGGGCCTCAACGTTGTCGACATCTGGAAAGTCACGGATGGAAAGATTGTTGAACATTGGGATTCGCTGCAGCCTTTGGACTTCATGTCACGGCTTGTTCTGCTGCTGACCGGCGGCGCGGTACGAAACAAAAACGGTGTTTTCTAGAGGCCACGAGCGTCCTCAAGTCGCGACACCGACACGGGTCGATTCATCCCCATCATTACAATCAAAAAGGAGAGGTCATGCCACTTTTCACGATCCGGAAGCGGGTTGGCGTGTTTGCATCTCTCGCCCGGCTTGGCGCTGTTCTGGCGGCTCTTGGTGCCGCTCCAGCCTCACATGCACAATCGGATTCGGATTTGTTCAAGCAGGTTCTGGATGGGCTCGGCGGGCGGGATGCCTTGCTTGCCCTGGACACCTTCAGGGTATCCGCCTCTGGGGAAACGTTCGCCTCGCATATGGGCCTGATGCCCGACGACGTCAAAATGACGGGCACATATAACCGGGATTATACGGTTCAGTTGAGCTCCTGGTCCGCACGCGTCGAAGTTGATCGTCAGTTCACCTACGAACCCCGGCACGGGTTTCCCAGACAGAAATATCTTGTGGTGACGGTCGACGGCGTGGGTGCCGTCTCGACAGGCGCCAATCCGCTCGGGATTCCAGGCGGTGCGCTGCCACCGCAGGCGGTAGCGGCAATGGAAAAAACCATGCGGCTCATCAACCCCCACGTCTTTCTCAGGGAGGTGCTTGACGGCGCACGGACAGCAAGTGAAGGGCAACCCGTCAAGCTGGATGGTCAATCACACAGGGTTTTGACTGTAAGCGATGACGTTGCACCTGTTCGCCTTCTCATCTCGCAGGACACGAACCAGATCTCCCGGCTTGAGACACTAGTGAACAGCGTAACGCTGAGAGATTCCTCTCTGATCGTGACATATGGCGGCTGGCTGGATGCCGGGTCCGTTTGGTTTCCGCAACGCGCGGAAGTCACCATTGCCGGGAACTTGCTCCGGCGCGAAGAAATCTCATCGGTGGTGGTGTCGCCGACACTCGCCGACGTGACATTTCTGCTTTCCGACGACGCAGATCAGGCCCCGGCAGACCCGGAAGCATTTCGCTATGGGCAGGACACATTCCACATTCATGAAGAATTCTTCGAGGTTGCCGGTCTCTATTATGCTGAAGACGCCGTGTTCTCGACGACTGAGCTTGCCACGGGGGTTTTCAAGGTGCAGGACATAGCCGCAAGCGGTTTGGCCGGGCTGGCAGTGGAACATAGCGGCGGTATCATTATGCTCGAAGCGCACACCTCACCGCGTGCCGCTGACCTCTTCATTGAGGCTGTGCAGACCGCGCTCCCCGGCCGACCTGTTACCCATCTTATCCAAAGCCATCATCATGTGGATCACGCGTCGGGCGTGCGATCACTTGCGGCGACCGGCGCCACCCTGGTCGTGGGGCACGGAGTCGGTGACTGGTGGCAAGGCGTTCTGTCGGCGGACTCCACTATTCGCCCGGACTCCCTGTCTGCCACTCAAGTTCCCATTGTTATCGAAGAGCTGCCCGCCGGTGGCGAATGGACACTCGCCGACACGAATGTCCGTGTTACCGCATATCACGTCGGCGAAAACTCCCACGCGCATGACATGGTGATGACCACCGTTGAAACGGATGGTCAGATTTTCCTGTATCAGGCAGACCTCTATAACGCCGGGTTCGGTTTCACCATGTCGTTCGACGGTCCGCAGGCATTCTTTGCTGCAATGAAAAAACACGGCCTGATAAACGATGCCTGCGTCTCGGACAAACCCCTGACCATCGTCCCAAGTCACGGGCGGCCAACAACTCTGGAGGACGCCCTGGTAGAGCTTGCCAGCCTTGGCCATGATGTAGGTTGCGCTCCATGATCGCAGAAGCAGGGTCGAGAGTTGGTATCACTGTCCGCATGAAGTGGGTCTGGTTGGAGAATGTGCTCTCTCACCAGACCATGATTTTCTTCGGGGACGGCGCTGCCTCATTTTCACAGGCGAAAGCCTTAAAACGGTCTTTGACCCAACACACACGGAGCCCCGCGGGCAACTGATAGCTCCAGGCAGATCGAGAGGTTGGCAAATTGAAATCCAAACCACGTTCAAGGTGTCCCATAAACATGTCGGTTGAGATCTGGGGAGACAAATGGACCCTTCTGATCATCCGTGACCTGATGTTCGTTGGAAAGAAAACCTACGGCGACTTGCTGGCATCCGAAGAGGGGATAGCGACAAACATCCTCGCTGATCGGCTCAAGATGCTGACAGAGAACGGCATTGTCGAGCAAACGCAAACGGCTGGCACCCGATCCGGCTCCGCCTACAAGCTGACCCAGAAGGGCATCGATCTCCTGCCCATCATGGCGGAAATCTACCTCTGGTCGGACGCGCATCTCGACATCAGCGACGATCTGCGCCGCCGTATCCAGTCCATCAAGGACGACAAGGCTGGCTTCATCGCAGACACCGCGCGGGAGCTTTCAAAGGGTGATGGCTGAAACTACAAAAAATGGGACGCGCTACATCGACGCAAAAACGCAGCATGTGTCAGTGAACGGCACGAAGTTCGCCTATCGCACGCTGGGTCTCGAATCCGACGTTCCGATTGTGATGTTCAATCACCTGGCAGGAACCATCGATGACTGGGACCCGGCTGTCGTTGACGGTCTGGCCGCGCATCATCAGGTCATCACATTCGACAATCGCGGCATCGGCGGGTCCAAGGGGGTTGCCCCTAAGACGGTCGAAGCCATGGCCGATGACGGTATCGCCTTCATCAAGGCCCTTGGACTGAGCAAGGCTGACCTGTTTGGCTTCTCCCTCGGCGGCGCGGTTGTGCAGGACATTGTTTTCAAGGAGCCTGATGTGGCCCGGAAGATCATCCTTGGTGGCATAGGCCCCCGGGGTGGGATCGGAATAGGCAGCATTCCAGGTCAGGCTTACCTGACCCAGTTGCGCAGTATGCTGACATTTACGGATATCCGCACGTTTCTCTTTTTTACACGTACCGAGAACGGCAAGCGCGAAGCGCAGAAGTTCCTTGCACGCTTGCGGCAGAAGAAATCTGGCAGGGTCAGAAAGGTCTCCACTAGATCATTCCGCGCTCAGCTAGCTGCAATCACGGCATATGCGGAGAGTCCCTGGCCCGACCTGAGCCGGATCACGGTGCCAACATTTGTAGCCAATGGTGAAGATGACATCATGGTCCCGAGCGTGAACTCAGCTCATCTCATGCTCGGTATACCCGGCGCCAGACTGTCTCTCTACAGGGATGCAGGGCACGGCGGCATCTTTCAGTATCACGAACAGTTTGTGAAGGAATGCCTCGCTTTCCTGGCCCCATGAGGGACAGGCACGTGTGGTGGCGATCTAGTCTTCCTTGGCACTTCCCAATCGAAGCGCTTAGATGGCCGTCAGCGAGTCCCTGTGGCCCTCACCGAGTCATAAGGCCACTCGTGCGGCCCTATGATCCCTATGTGAGCTTCCCTCTGGTGCGATCTGAAGCGGCGATCAGGTGTGGAGGAGGTATCAAGCCCGTGCGTTCGCAGCGGCCACTCTCGTTATGATCGCGTGAAACCGCCCCGCGTAGAGGAGCCATTCGGCTGTGTCCTTAGCTCGGGCAATGCCCCAAGAAGCTCCTGTTGGATGAGGATAAGAGGGTGTCTGGCCTTTGGGTAGCCATTGGGCAAACAGGATTAGCCTCCGAGATTTCATGTACATGCTGCGCTTCCTTCTTGTCTGAGTGGTCTCGCAAGAAAGGCCAATAATCTGCTGGAAACCCAGTCTCGTTTTCCTGCCAACTACATTTTATAGTGCGTATACGGATGGTTGTTCCCTTAGCGGAGCAGTTGGTCGGAGCCAGAACGACTGGTGATTGGTAATCGACGAGGGCCTCGCCAACTTCGGTATTGATAACTGGGGCACGGGGCTGGTACACAAGTGCATACCGAGGCCGTTACGGAACCTTGGAATTTCAACACCTTAGTGGGTCGGCGCCTCTAGTCTTCTCCTGGGCACCACTACACTTCACGACAGTCAGATTTAAGGGCATTGTCGCGCCCATGACGACAACACTTCACAAGGGCGATCTGCCCGACGGTCTGGACCTCGGCGCGGTTGTCGCGGTCGATACCGAAACCATGGGTCTCAATCCGCACCGCGATGAACTGTGCGTCGTTCAGCTGTCGTCCGGTGACGGAACAGCCCATGTGGTGCAGATGGACCGCGCCTCATACGACTGCCCCAACCTCAAGGCGCTGTTTGCCGATACCGGCACCGTGAAGCTGTTTCACTTCGCCCGGTTTGATGTGGGGATGGTCAACAAATATCTCGGCGTCGAATGCGCCCCGGTCTATTGCACCAAGATCGCGTCCAAGCTCGTGCGGACCTACACGGATCGCCACGGCCTGAAGGATCTGAGCCGGGAATTGCTGGGCCTGGACATGTCCAAGCAGCAGCAAAGCTCGGACTGGGGGGCGGATACCCTCAGCGAGGCACAATTGGCCTATGCGGCCTCGGACGTGCTGCATCTGCACAAGCTGAAAGAGAAGCTGGACGTCATGCTGGCCCGCGAAGGACGCACGGAACTGGCGCAGGCGTGTTTCGACTTTCTGCCGACCCGCTCCGCCCTGGATCTGGCCGGCTGGCCTGAGGTCGATATTTTCGCCCATTAGCCTCCGGAGCCGGGATCCGTCAGCCTGCCTCCAAAACGCCCGATTTTTGGGCATTTATGTTGACCCCACAGCGTCTGCGGACACATACTCCGGCGCAGGGTCTTGCTTCTGGCAAGGTTTTTGCTTAAACGCGCCGCTTGCGCGTGGCCACACACCGGCAAGCACGCATGGCAGACGGCAAGACGCGTCGCAACAGTCCTGGGAAAACGGCACTCCACCACATGGCGAAGACACACAATCCAGTGCCGGCAGACCCCGTGCTTGATCCTGCTGACCGCGAGGCCGCGGGCCGCGTGTTGACCCTGGCGTCCGATGCGCTGGGCAAGCTGCGCGACACGCTGGACGCCCGCTTCTCTGAAGCCGCCGACGCGATGCAGGGCACCGAGGGCCGGATCATTGTCAGCGGTATGGGCAAGAGCGGCCATGTGGCGCGCAAGATTGCCGCCACACTGGCCTCCACAGGCACCCCGGCGCACTACGTTCATCCCGGCGAAGCCAGCCACGGTGACCTTGGCATGGTGACCCGCGGGGATTGCCTGCTGGTGCTGTCCAATTCAGGCGAGAACCAGGAACTTGGCGACATCATCGCCCACGGCAAACGCATCAACACGCCCCTGATTGCGATCACCAGCAAGCCTGAGTCGACGCTGGCGCGCGCCGCAACTGTCCTGCTTCAGCTTCCCGCTGCGGAGGAAGCCTGCCCCATGGGCATGGCACCGACCACATCGTCCACCATGATGATTGCCCTGGGTGATGCGCTCGCGGTGGCCCTGATGGAGCGGCGTGGATTCACCAAGGACAAGTACCGTGAACTGCATCCCGGTGGCCGTCTCGGCCAGATGCTGGTGCGCGTGTCCGACATCATGCATCCGGCTGACAAGGTGCCGATGGTCAAGCGCGACACGCCCGTTCCTCACGCGGTTGAACAGATCACCGTAAATGGATTTGGCTGCACCGGCGTGGCCGATGTGGCCGGCCGGCTCATCGGCGTTATCACGGACGGCGACCTGCGCCGGCATCTGGGCGCGGACATCGTTTCCAGGACGGCAGGCGATGTGATGACTCCCTCACCCCGCACCATCGCCAAGGACGCTCTTGCCGGTGAGGCCATTGCGCAGATGAACGAAGTGAGCCCGGCGGTGACGGTCCTGTTTGTGGTCGACACGGACTCAGACGACCCGCAGGCTCCCGTCGGCATTCTGCATATGCATGATCTGCTGCGCGCCGGGTTCGCATGAGAAAAGTCGCATGAGCACGAGCAATCTTTCAGACGTCCCGCCGCGCCGGATTGGATCCACGCCACCGCGCAAGCAGGTGAACGCAGCTCAGACAAAGGCCTACAGCCGTTTTGTCTCTGCCATGAAGCTGGGGCTGGCGCTGACGGCGATTGCCCTGATTGGCGCGCTGCTTTTTCTGTCGGGCACTTTTGACGGGCCGGACGAATTGGACATCACATTTTCCGAAGTGACATCGAGGGCGGATGATCTGCGGATGGTCAGCCCGCGCATCTCGGATGTGGATGACGAAGGCCAGCCCTACACGATCACAGCCACAAGTGCTGTTCAAGATGCGGATGATCCGGCGCTCATTCACCTCGACGATGTTCAGGGCGATCTGGAGAGTGCATCGCGGACGTCCTGGACGTCGGTCACATCCAAGACAGGTCTTCTGAATACGGATGAAGAATGGATCGATCTGGAAACCGACGTGATGCTTTTCACGGACGGCGGATTTCAGTTCCAGGGGGAGCTGGTGCGCGTTGACCTCGCGTCCGGCGACATCTCCAGCGACAAACCGGTCTTCACGCAGGGACCTGACGGTACGGCTGAAGGCGGCGGCCTGCGGGTGACGGATTCAGGGCAGACAATCACGCTGATCAACAGAGCCAGGGTCGTGATTTTTGACGCCGGCGGGAATGGCGGATCATCCAGCCTGTTCGGTATTGCTGACCAATAGGGAACTGGTCAGCTGACTTTGGATAGACGTTTTCGGGGCACATGCCGGGGCATGACACAGAAAAGCGATTGGACACGATGAAGACTAATCCTGATTTCACACATCGGCTGCCGGCAATCGGCATAGCCCGTGCCTGCTCCCTTGCCCTCGCCTTCGCCCTTGCGCTGGGGCTGGCCGTCGCGCCGCTTCCTGCAGCAGCGCAGGAAACCGGCGACGGGTTTACAGACGATCCCGGTGAGCCGATCGAAGTTGTGTCTGACACAGCCGAGTGGAAGCGCGCGGAGAATGTCGCGATCTTTACAGGCAAGGTTGATGCCGTGCAGGGCACCATGCGCCTGCGCGCCGACAAGGTGTTTGTGCACTATGTCCAGAAGGAAGAGGGCGAGGCAAAAGCCGCAGCGCCCGCCGAAGACGTGCCGGAGGGGTTCGAGGCAGATCCCGAGCCCGGCCCTGCTCCGGGACAGAGCATCACCAAGATTGATGCCAAGGGAAACGTGATCATCACCGACATTGACGGCCAGACGGCTGTTGGTGACTGGGCGCTCTACGATATGCGTAAGCGTGAGATTTACATGGGCGACACCGTCGTTTTGACCCAGGGAGAAAACGTCATTCGCGGTCAGAAGCTGGTGATGAATCTGGACACAGGACAAACAGTGGTGGACGCCGGAACGGCCGGGGCCGGTGGCAGCCAGGGCGGCCGGGTCCGCTCGGTGTTTGTGCCGGCTGATGAGGGTGAGGGATCTGGCGGAAACTGACGGCCGGACAGGTGGCCGAATGCCCGGATCGGCCGTCAGACATCACATCAAATGCCGCCCTCGGTACAACGTTAGGCAAAAATCATGCCTTTTTGGGTGTCAGGCGAACATGGTTCACAGAATTTTAAGCGCGCAGGCTAACTAATGAGCGGTATGAACGGGGAAACCACACCAGACCTGACCACAGGAACGGGCAATCCGGATGGATCCGGCGGCCCGCGTCTCGTGGCGGCTTCTTCCGGCCTCGTGGTGGAAGGGATCGGCAAGAGCTTCAACAAGCGGCCGGTGGTGCGCGGCGTTTCCATGAACGTGGAGCGCGGCGAAGCCGTTGGCCTGCTGGGTCCCAACGGCGCCGGCAAGACCACCTGCTTCTACATGATCGCCGGTCTTATTGAGGCCGATTACGGCTCCGTTGAACTTGATGGCGTTGATATCTCAAACCTCCCCATGTACCGCCGCGCGCGGATGGGCATTGGGTATCTGCCACAGGAAGCCTCAATCTTCCGGGGGCTGACGGTTGAAGAAAACATCCGTGCGGTGATCGAGCTGGTCGAGAGCGACCATGGCCGACGCGAAAACATGCTGGACGAGCTGCTGGCGGAGTTCTCGATCACGCACCTGCGCCGCACGCCGTCCATCGCCCTGTCCGGCGGGGAACGTCGCCGCGTTGAAATTGCGCGCGCCATGGCCGCCCAGCCCAACTACATGCTGCTCGATGAGCCCTTCGCCGGCATTGACCCGATTGCGACGGGCGACATCCACGAGCTGGTCAGCCACCTCAAGGACCGCGGCATCGGTGTGCTGATTACAGACCACAATGTGCGTGAGACGCTGGAGCTGATCGACCGCGCATACATCATCCATGACGGGCGCCTTCTGCTTGAAGGCCTGCCCTCCGAGATTGTCGGCAACGAAGACGTGCGCCGCCTTTATCTCGGCGAGCGCTTTTCGCTGTAGGCGGGGAAGCGGGGCGCGATGGCACTAGCACCACGTCTGGAGATGCGCCAGGGTCAGTCCCTGGTCATGACGCCCCAGCTGCAGCAGGCCATCAAGCTCCTGCAGCTTTCCAACATCGAACTCGCATCCTTCGTTGAACAGGAGCTGGAGAAAAACCCGCTTCTGGATCGTGATGAGCGTGCTGAAATTCCCGACCTTGCCGGGGAGAGTGCGGACCGCGAGCGGGCGGACGCAGCAAATACGGATGCTGTGTCAGCTGATGCAGGCGGTGGTGATGCGGTTGGCGGGGCAGAGGCCCTGTCCGAGCCGGACCCCGCACCCGTTTCCCTGGACGATGCCTCGCCGACAACGGACATCGATTCCGGTTTTGAGGATATGTACCCCGATGATACAGGCTCCGACCGCTCCGGTACCGAAGCGGACGCAACGCCTGCCGCCCTTGGCGGGTCAGACTGGTCATCATCTGCCGGTGGCTCCGGCGGCGGTGTGGGCGGTGACAGCGAGCTTGACCTTGAAAGCCGTCTGACACGCGACCTCACTTTGCACGAACACATGACCGAGCAGCTTGACGTTGCCGTCTTTGATCCCGCAAAGCGCATGATCGGCCGGTACCTTATCGACTGCATGGATGATGCAGGCTATCTGCGCTTCGATGATCTTGAGGACGGCAAGGACGGCCTTGACGACGTCGCGGACCGTCTCGGCTCTCCACGGTCAGACGTGGAAGATGTCCTGTCCATCATGCAGGGCTTTGAGCCGACCGGTGTCATGGCCCGGTCGTTGAAGGAATGCATGGCATTGCAGCTTGCCGAGATGGACCGGCTTGATCCGGCCATGCAGTGTTTTCTTGATAATCTCGAGCTTGTGGCACGCCGGGAACTTCCCCAGCTGTGCAAGCTGTGCGGCGTTGATGAAGAAGACATTCGCGACATGATCGCGGAGATTCGCGCGCTTGATCCGCGACCGGGTCTGATGTTCGGCGGCGAAACGGCAGCGCCTGTGGTGCCGGATGTTTTTGTCCGCGCGGCGCAGGGTGGTGGCTGGACGGTTGAGCTCAACACCGAAACGCTGCCGCGCGTGCTGGTCAATCAGCAGTATTACGCGACGGTTTCCGGCGCGACCCAGAAGAAAGACGACAAGCTCTACCTGTCAGACTGCCTGCAAAGCGCAAACTGGCTCGTCAAAAGTCTCGACCAGCGCGCCCGGACCATCCTCAAGGTCAGCCGGGAGATCGTCCGCCAGCAGGACGGGTTCTTTGCCCATGGCATTTCTCATCTCAAGCCGCTCAACCTCAAGACCATTGCCGATGCCATCGAGATGCATGAGTCGACAGTGAGCCGGGTGACGTCCAACAAGTTCATGGCCACCTCGCGCGGCGTGTTTGAACTCAAATACTTCTTTACGTCGGCCATCTCTTCCACCGATGGCGGAGACGCTCACTCCGCGGAAGCCGTGCGCCACCGCATCCGGGAACTGGTGGACGCAGAGAGCCCGTCCAAAATCCTGTCTGACGACAAAATCGTCGATATCCTCAAACTAAGTGGCATTGATATTGCCCGGCGGACAGTGGCAAAATACCGCGAAGCCATGCACATTCCCTCATCTGTCGAACGCCGCAGGGCAAAACGCCTAAGCGCTTGACAAATAAGGATAGTTTTCCTTGTTTTTGGGTTGGAATCAGAGCGTCAAACCGTGTGTTGACACCCTAAAGCGACGTCACTAGGGTCCGGCGCTCGTAGGAAGAAGCCGCCCTCCAAGGAGGCACTTTTCCGGTCTGTGGCGGACAGCCGCCAGCGCAGCAAAACAGCAGCGCTTTACAACATGACTAACAGTATTTGAGGCCCCATGCAGGTTCAGGTTACCGGCAAGCATATTGATGTGGGAGATGCCTTGCGCACCCACGTGACCGAGCGTCTTGAGGCAGCAGCAGAGAAATATCTCGGCCGCGCCACGGATGCCCATGTGGTGTTCTCCAAAGAAGGGCATGAGTTCCAGGCGGACTGCACCCTGCGCCTTGGACACGGCGTTGTGCTGCAGAGCCAGGCCCGGGCCGGCGACATCTATGCGTCCTTTGACGGCACCGCGGACAAGATGGAAAAGCGTCTTCGCCGCCACAAGCGCCGACTGAAGGACCATCATGCAGAAGGCCGCCAGGCGCCAGAGGAAATCGAACTTCCCGCGCGCGTCCTTGCAGGCGAGCCTGACGATGCCGATATCAACGATGCGGCAGATGGTGGAGCTGACGATCAGCCCATCATCATTGCGGAAACAACCAAGAAACTTCAGCGCCTGTCAGTTGGTGAAGCTGTGATGCGCATGGACTTGGCGGATGCCCCCTTCCTGCTGTTCAAGGCAGGGGACGATGATGCGGTGAACATGGTGTATCGCCGTGACGATGGGAACATTGGTTGGGTGGAGCTGGGCAGCAAGGGCTGACCGCTAAGGATTATCCACTCACATGAGCGTCACCTGGTGTCAGGTGGCACCACAGGATTTTGATTTTTGCATGCGGCAGCGCTGATCAGGCGCGGCCATGCCATTCAGGGACGTGATATGGATCTTTCAGATCTTTTGGCGGCCGACCGCGTATTTGCCAGCCTTCATGCCGGCAGCAAGAAGCAGGTGCTGCAGGACCTCGCCACCCGCGCGAGCGAGGCAAGCGGCATTGACGGGCGGATCATTTTCGAAGCTCTGATCGAGCGCGAGCGCCTGGGATCCACAGGCGTCGGCCATGGCATCGCCATTCCCCATGCGCGTCTGACCGACATGACCCGGCTGGAAGGTTTCTTTGCCCGTCTCGAGACTCCGATTGAGTTTGATGCGGTGGACGACGAGCCGGTGGACCTGGTGTTCCTACTACTGGTGCCGGAAGAGTCCGGAGCGGATCATCTCAAGGCCCTGGCCCGCATCTCACGCCTGCTGCGCAATGAAGGCGTGACCAACGAACTGCGCAATGCCAGTTCGTCTGAAGAACTCTTCCAGACGCTGACGCGCCCGGCTGAAAGCCACGCGGCCTAGTTTCTTCCACAGTTGGACTAGTGAACGCTGACCGGGTCCAGGTCGTACTGGCGCGCGCCTGCAAAGGCTGCGTCGCGGTCATCGACGATGGCCATGCGCGTGCCGTCGGCGGCATGCACGGCGAAGAAGCGGGCATCGGTCGGGATTTCCGCTTCATCACCTACGACGTCGCGTACAGCATCGGCACCGACTTCGCGCACATAGACGGTCTTGGGGGCTCCGAACGCTGCAAAGTCCTGCGCGTTCATGCGTCCCGGGGCGGATGGTGAAAATGTCTCGTTATTCATAGCGTGTACTCCTATACGCCTGCCTCTATCTAGACGGCAGTCTTCCTGGGCGCGGGAACTTCTCGGGCATCGACTTCCTTTGCATCACGGGCGCGGTTGTCCTCTGCGGACGCGCCGATCTCGATGCGCCGGGCGGTCTGGCTTGGCTCCGGCTTCACAAGGTCGATGCTCAACAGACCGTTCTCGAGATCGGCCGTTTCCACATCGAGCCCGTCTGCCAGGACAAAGACCCGCACAAACTGCCGCGCGGCGATGCCCCGGTGCAGAAAAGCGCGATCTTCATCGTCAGCCTGTTTGCCTTTGATGACGAGTTCATTGCCTTCAACGGTCACCGACAGCTCGTCCCGGGTGAAACCCGCGACAGCCAGCGTGATGCGAAAGCGATGCACACCGCCTTCACCCTCATCCGGGCTCGTCTGCTCGATGTTGAAAGGCGGATAGCCGTCATTCGACAGCCGTCCGACCCGGTCCAGAAGCTGCTCAAGCCCGTCAAAGCCCAGCAGCAGCGGATGGGTAAAAGGGGTAACCCGTGCCATATCCTAAAGCCCTCATACAAAAGCGGCTTTTCTCTCGGGTTGGTGCGGTTTTTGGCCGCCAGCCAACCCATCCGGCCCCAGTATGGGCACCAGACGCTTAATAAATGGGCCTCAAAGGGTCCAAGATCAAGATGCGCAACCGGTGTGCGGAGTGCGAAATTCCTTTGGAGAAACGCATTTCCTGCCATAAGGTTCTAAAAATGAACTGACAAATGGGAGTGCAGGGACATGGCCAAGGCAGCTGACAGCGAATGGATGAGCACCGCGTGCAACCTCTGTTACGCCAATTGCGGTATCCAGGTGCAGGTGGGCGGTGAAGACGACCGCCACATCACGCGGGTGAAGGGTGACAAGAACCACCCGGCCTCGCGCGGCTATACCTGCAACAAGGCCCTGCAGATCGATTACTACGTCAACGGCAAGGACCGGCTGACCGCCCCGCTGCGCCGCCGCGCGGACGGCACTTTTGAGGAGATCGACTGGGACACGGCGATCTCGGAAGTCGCCTCCAAGATGGCGGCGATCCGCGATGAGCATGGCGGCGACAAGATTTTCCGTTATGGCGGCGGCGGTCAGGGCAACCATCTGGGCGGCGCGTACTTCTCAAGCGTCCGCGCGGCGTTGGGCATGAAGTATCACACCAACGCCCTGGCACAGGAAAAGACCGGCATGGCCTGGATCATGGGCCGCATGTATGGCGCCAATGTGCATGGCGAGGTACATGACGCCCAGGCCGTCATGATCATCGGCAAGAACCCCTGGCAGTCCAACGGCTACCAGCGCGCCCGTGTGATGATCCGCCAGATCGCCAAGGACGAGAATCGCTCTCTTATCGTCATTGACCCGCGCCGTTCCGAGACCGCTGAGTTCGCCGACTACCATCTGGCCGTAAAGCCGGGGCGCGATGCCTGGTGTCTGTCGGCCATGGTGGCGCATGTCATTCAGAGGGGGCTTGTGCCCGAAGAGTGGCACGAGGCACATACCACCGGACTCAATGCCGTGATCGAACGCTTCAGGTCGATAGACGTTGATGCGTATGCGGAGTATTCGGGCATTGAACCGGCACTGCTGAAAGCGGCAGCAGAAGCAGTTGGCCGTGCGGAAACGGCGGCTACCTACGAAGACGTGGGCCTTGAGATGGCGCCGCATTCAACGCTCAACACCTATCTCCACAATCTGCTGATGCTCCTCACCGGCAATTTCGGCAAGCCCCATACCATGTCGCCTCTGACCCAGCTCGTCGGTCCATTCTTCGGCTTTGATGATGTAGGGGATGGCGACGAGAACGGGTATGAGGCTGACTACCGCAAATCGCCGGTGACCGGTGCGCGCATCGTGTCAGGACTTGTGCCCTGCAACACGGTCCCGGATGAAATCCTCACCGATCACCCGAACCGCTACCGCGCCATGTGGGTTGAAAGCGGCAACCCGGCTCATTCCATGGCCGACAGTGCCAAGTGGCGCGAGGCTCTGCGGGCGCTGGATCTGGTGGTGGTGATTGACGTGGCCATGACGGAGACGGCGCGGGAGGCGGATTACATCCTTCCCGCCCCGAGCCAGTACGAGAAGTGGGAAGCGACCTTCTTCAACTTCGAATATCCAAAGAATGTCCATCACCTGCGTCCGCCGGTCCTCACGCCGCGTGGCAATGTGCTGTCGGAACCTGAAATCCATGCCCGCATCGTGGACGCACTCGGCGTTGTCGATCCGGCGGAGCTGGCGCCTCTGCGTGCGGCGGCGGAAGACGGTCTGGAGGCCTACACGGCTGCCGCCATGGAGTATTTCAGCGCTAATCCCGGCCGCTTCTCCTATCTGAGCTACATCCTCTACCGCACCATGGGCCCGGCGCTGCCTGAAGGCGCTGAGTCAGCCGCCCTCTATTGGGGCGCCACCCAGCGCTTTGCCATGGGCAATGAGGCCTCCATCCGGCGCGCCGGCTTTGAGGGCGAGGGGCCCCAGCTCGGGCTCAATCTGTTCAAGGCGATCCTTGAAGGCCATTCCGGTGTCGTGTTTGCGGAAGACGACATTGAAGAGGCGTTCGACAGGCTGCGCTATGAAGACAAACGCCTGCGTCTCAATGTCGGCGAGATGCTGGATGAGGTCGACGGTCTGTCAGCCATGCAGGACTTGGTCGAGATGGAGGACGGCTATGACTTCGTTCTGGCCGCCGGTGAGCGCCGCTCCTACACGGCGAACACCATCATCCGCGACCCGGAGTGGCAGAAGAGCAATGACGCCATCTCCATGTCGGTGAACCCGGAAGACGCCATCGGTGCCGGTATCAAGGACGGCGGGCGCGCCCGTGTGGTGACGGAAGCCGGTGAGGCGGAAGTGCTCATCGCCTATGATGACCGCATGCGCCAGGGAACCCTGTCCCTGCCCAACGGTCTTGGTCTTCTGTATCCGGACGAAAAGGGCAACGATGTGCCCAACGGTGTCTCGGTCAATGAACTGACGTCCCTGCGCAACAAGGACAAATATCTCGGCACGCCGCACCACAAGTTCGTGCCAGCGCGGTTGGAGGCAATCTAGCCAGTCACAACGATATGCCCATCCTTGGGTGATACACCTTTGAGCAGGGACGCGTAGGTATCGCTCATGTCTGTAAAGGCATGGGTCTGGATATCGATCCAGTTTTGCGCAGCGCCATAGAAGGCTGACGATCCTTCAACAATGCGAGCGTCATGCCCAGCAAGGCCATCCCGCTCGCGATGCTCGACCATGTGTGTTGGCACAAAGAAGAAATCCGGCGTAGGCCCTGGGAGTTCGGCCGCATCGTCGCGCGGCGCGTCCCAGTGCGTTGCACCAACCCCGGTGCTGTTTTTAAGGGCGTCACCAAGATGCGTGTGAATGCGTGTCAGGACATCCCGATTGCCCGACATGTCCACATAAACACTCGGCTCATTCTGGTTCAGTTTATCCACGTCGTCATAGGCCAGTACGGTTTCATAGATGCCGAGGCCTTCAACAAAGGCCTTGTTGGACGCAGACGTCAGGCCAACAACCTTGATGCCCGGTCGTTTGCTGGCGAGGTAGGCGAGCCCGTAGCCCGTTTTGCTGGATGCACTGCCGATGATGAGTGTGGACGCGCCGAAGAAATCATTGGCGGCAAAGTGATCATCCATGTGCATGGATGTGACGAACAGGATGCGCAGGATGCACTGAAGATCATCCGTCTTGCCGTCAAAGCCGTTGGCCGGTGTGACCGCCAGATACTCCTGATAGATCGCCGGCAGTTGCGCGCGATGAGCCGCCCCGTCACTGAAGCCGCGTGCTGATACGTCCACCGGCGTCATCACCACTTCGTCGGACATGGGAACATAGCCGAAGAATTTGTCGCCGACTGCTATGTCCGGATGAGCGCTCTTGGTCACCCGCGCGATCCCCCAGGCCGGGATGCGGCCCTTGCCGTCCGGCGCCGGGAAGAAGTTCCAGTAGCCCAGCATGTCGCCTGCCATGCCGTAGGAAATGTTGTTGGCGGTGAGCGCAAACCGCTCGACCTGAAGAACGATCTGACCCTGGGCGGGCTCAAGCGGGGCAGCATTCGCGAGATGGGCGTCGCGCAGGTCTGCACGATTGACGACGAAATCCTGAGGCATGTCGGTTCCTGATCCGGATTATTGTTCGTTGATGGCTTTGTCGAAGGCCGGGCGCGCGGCGATGCGGGCCACATAGGCCTTGAGGTTCGGCATGTCGTCGGTGACGCAGCCCATCCGGTTGGCCATGAAGATCGAGTGGCCGAGCATGATGTCGGCACCGGAGAAGTCGCCGATGAGATAGTCACGGCCCGCGATGGCTTCCTCGACCGGGGCCAGCGCCTTGGTCAGCAGCCGTTGTGCCTGGCCCAGCACTGTCGCGTCGCGCCGGTCTTCCGGCAGCAGGAGCGTGTGCACGACGATGGTGTTGATCGGCGGCATGATCATGCCTTCGCAGTAGTGAAACCACTGCAGATATTCCGGATACATCTTGTCGTCGACAGCGGGCTTGAGACCGCCATTTTTGTGGCGCTCGAGGATGTATTCGACGATCGCGCCGGACTCATAGATGGAGATGTCACCATCATCGAGCACCGGAATGCGCCCAAGCGGATGGCGGGCGCGGTGTTCGTCGGACTTCAGGTCCTTGGGGTGAAACGCCATCTTGTTGAGCTCATAGGGCAGCTCGAGTTCTTCCAGCAACCACATGATGCGGCCGGCGCGGGAATTGGGGGCGAAGTGAAGCGTGAGCATGAGCGTTTCCTGTAAGTCCTTGTTGTTTTCGCCGGAAGTGTCGCCCGCGCGCCTATGTTGATCAAGGGGCGCGAGGGCGTATGGTGACGTTGAAATCATATTGAAGGACCACGCACATGATCGACTATCAGCCGCTTGACCGCTCCATCGCAGGCCGGACCGCCATCATCACCGGCGCCGCCAGCGGCATGGGCCGCGCAACCGCCCATCTGTTTGCCCGCGAAGGCGCCAATGTCGCCGTGACGGATCTGAGCCAGGATGCCTGCGAAGCCGTGGTTGCTGAAATTGAAGCAGCAGGCTTCAAGACAGCAAAAGCCTGGGCGCTGGATGTGGGCGATGCCGACGCCATCAAGCGCGTGGCGGCTGAAACGGCTGAGACCTTCGGTGGCATCGATATCGTCGTGAACAATGCAGGGCTTGCCCGCCCGGTGCCGCTGGGCGAGGACGGCTATGAAGACAGCTGGGACCTGAGCCTCAACGTCATGCTGACATCACACCAGCGCATGGTACAGGCGGCGCTGCCGCATCTGCGCAAGTCCGATGCCGCCCGCATCGTCAATGTGGCTTCCACCGAAGGGCTGGGCGCGACGACCATGAACTCCGCCTATGTGGCCGCAAAGACCGGTGTCATCGGGCTGACCCGCGCCATGGCGGTCGAGTTCGGCAAGGAGGGCATCACCGCCAACTGCATCTGCCCGGGCCCGATCATCACTGGCATCACTGCGGGTATCTCGGACGAGCACAAGGAAATCTTCGCCAACCGCCGCACGGCCCTGCGCCGCTATGGTATTCCCGAAGAAGTCGCCAACATCACTTTGTCCGTGGTGCTGCCAGCGGCCAGCTATCTGACCGGAGTGGCCATCCCTGTCGACGGCGGCCTGACGATCCGCAACGCGTAAGTCAGCTCAGTAACCTGAGCGGTTTCACACTGCAATCACCGGCAGTTGAACCGGCTTTATTCTGGTCTGCCGTGGCCCTGCCCTAGGGTGTCTCCGAACGAAATTCTCTCGTAACCGGAGACACCCATGTGGCGGGCACTTCCCGGCCTGACAATCCTCGTAGCGCTTGCGGTCGCAGGTGTGAGCACGACAGCTTCCGCAATCGAGCGCGATGGCTGGCGCCTGCTTGGTGTGCCCGGCGTGAAAGAGTCGGACATTCGCTGGCAGGACGATGACACCATGCAGGTCATCTCCGACAGTTCCGTTGCTTTCTACTATCGTGAAGTGATGCCGGAATCCGGGACCCTCTCATGGCGCTGGCAGGTCATGGATGCGGGTGTTCAGACGGACCTGCGGACACCCGGTGAGGATGATCGTCCCGTGGCGCTGCATCTGTGGTTCCCGAAGGATGACGACAGCGGGTCGCTGTTCGGATGGGCTGCGTCGCTGCTCGGCTACCCGCCGGTCGGCCGGGCCATCACCTATGTGTGGGGCGGCGAGGAGCCGCGCGGTACTGCCTTCGTCAATCCTCATCTGCCCGATAGCCAGGGCATGATCGTCGTGCTGCAGACGACTGCAGCTTCTGAAAATGGCTGGGCGGAAGAGACAGTGGACTTTGCCGCCGACTATGAACGCTATTTCGGCCATCCGTCTCCCAAACCGACGCATATCGCAATCTCCGGCGACAGCGATGATCTCGGCGGGCGTCGGTCCGCGCGTATCGCTGACCTGCGGTTTGGTGAACCGGGCCTGGAGCAATAGTGCCATGCAGTTTTCCGTCATCATTCCGACGCTGAACGAAGCCCCGCGTATTGCCGGACTGATCGAGCGCGTGCGCGCCGATGATCCGGCCTGCGAAATCATTGTCGTCGACGGCGGCAGTACAGATGATACCGCCGCCCTCGCGGCACAGTCCGGCGCGAGTGTGCTCCGGTCCGGCCGGGGGCGTGGCAGGCAGCTGGCCCATGGTGCTGAGGCTGCGCGCGGCGACATGCTGGTGTTTCTCCACGCTGACACTGTATGGCCTGCGGGAGCCCTTTCAGCTTTGCGCCGGGAATTCAAAAACCCGGAAACGATCGGCGGTAACTTCCGGCTCGTCTTCGACGGCGGCACACGCTTTGCGGAGTGGCTGACCGGATTCTACGCCTGGTTCCGCGGACACGGGCTGTACTACGGCGACAGCGTGATCTTCATCCGCCGCACCATGTACAAGGCGCTCGGCGGCATTCGTCCCATGCCAGTGATGGAGGATTTCGACCTGCGCCTGAGGATGGAGCGTCACGGCGGCACTGTCTGCGTACAGGAGCCACCGGTCATGACGTCATCACGCCGGTTCAAGAATCGTCATCCGGCGGCGATCTTCATGCACTGGCTGCTGGTGCACGGGCTCTACTATGCCGGTCTATCCAACGGTCGGCTGATCACCTGGGTGTATGACTCCGAACGCAAGCGGACCGCTGACAGCTAGGTGCTATCGCGTGGCCGCGACGATTTCAGGCGCATTCAACTGCCAGTCATAGTCTGACTCGTGCAGTTTGCCGATGGCTTCAAGCCGGCTCGCAAGCTCCGGTTCGGCGTATTGAACAAGATGCGTCATCAGCGTCTCTTCCGTGCCACCAAAGTCTTCAAAGAACCAGTCATAGATGCTGGAGACCTGAACCTGGTCGCCGGTGATGGAAACGCCGCGGGCATCATTGATGTAGTCGCGGGCAGCGGCATCCAGCGCGGTCTCGAGATTGGCGCCTGTGAAGGCATCAAGATGCAGATCAGGGCAGCCGATGGAAGCGCAGTTGACCCCGTAATGAATGCGCGCGTCCTGCCAGATCGGCCGCAGGATGCGGTGCTCGATGTCGTTGAGGGTCAGGTCCTCGTTCTCGATACGGATCAGTTCCTGATCCCATGGCCCGTCAGCAAACCAGCCGGGTGATGTATCGATGTCGCGAATGCTCTTGACCGGATAGTGCTCAAGAATGACTTCAACCGTCAGCGCATTGTAGAGGTTGAGCCAGTAGGCCATCTGTTCAGGGCGGCTGTAGGTGCTGATGGGCAGTGCCGCCATCTCTGCGAGATAAGCCTGAAGCGCGGTCCGGTCATCAGCAGTGACAGCAGCGTAGTCAAAGACGTCGACCCCGTCCGGGTCCGGTTGCAGATAGGTCTTGATCAAGCGATCCCAGGCAGACGCATCGATTGTGGCGGAGCTGGTGGCATCGTGCGCCTGCCAGCGCGGCCACAAATCGGAACTCGGTGCGAAGTTGGCTTCAAAGCTGCGGAACCCGCCAAGCCCCATAACAAGGCTGGCGGCCAGAGCGGTGTTCACGATGGTGCGGCGTGTGCGAGTGAAGGCAGTAGGCGTGGCCATGGCGGCACCTTTGCTTGATCCAGAAGACAGCACAAAGATGGTGCGCAGCCTGTTCAACGGCAAATAAACTTGAGGCGAGCCGAGTTGATCGCAGACGATGCCTTACGAGAAGTCGCCCGCGTTCTTGAGCATATAGGCTGCCCCGTGCGGCAGGTTGAGGACTGAGTTCTCACCAAACAGCCGCTGCTTCTGATCACCGAACAGCTCCCGGTTGGCGCCCAGCGGTGCCGACTGCTCTGCAATCTGTTGCGCGAGGGCGGGAATGTCTTCGAGCGCTGCTGTGTGCTGCACGACACCAGCCGCCTTGCCGTCCGGCCCGCCCCAGCGACGCGAGAACTGCACCGTTTCATAAAACGCACTGCCGGAGAGCTTGTGGCGGAACAATGCCAGCTCTGCAGACGGGATGCGGAAGCCGATGGCCATTTCATTGGCGCACATGAAACCGCGGTCCTCCCGCATGATGCGGATGTCATGGCACAGGGCGACCATGAAGCCCGCGCCGAAAGCGTGACCGTTGATGGCGCAGATGGTGGGGACGGGCAGGGTGATGAAGCGGCCCATGAGGGCCATGAATTCGAGCCCGAACGCATCCGCGTCGCCGCCTTCAGGATGCGCATCCGGGTCCTGCCGCCATTCAAGGTCCAGCCCGTTGGAAAAGAACTTTTCGTCTGTTGACCGCGTTACCAGGGCCGCCGGGCCGGTAGAGGCTTCCACCTCGTCCAGCGCCTTGTCGATGTCGCGCACAAAGGTGGTGTTCCAGCGGTTCTCACCCGCATCCATGGTGAGGGTGAAAACATCATTCTCGCGGGTGAGGGAAATCATGTAAGGGCGCTCCATCAAAAGACTGACAAGTCAGTTCTAAAGCAAAACGGAGGGCTCGCCCACTTGCAAGTAACGCACAAAAGCTTGCGCAGGAATAAGACCCACTCTTACGCGTGGGAGGGGTAGACCGGCCAGTCCGGTGTGCGTTCGAGCAACGCCCTGAACACCATCAGCACCTGCTCGCGCAGCCACACATGCGCGGGGTCATCGTCATTGTCCTTGTGCCAGATCATGTACCACTGGTGGATGGGGCGGTTGATCGGCGGCTTGAACAGCTTGAGCTTGAGATCATCCGCCACGCTTTCGGCCATGCGCCGGGACATGGCACCGGCGAGGTCCGTGCGCGCCACGATGAACGGGATCGACCACATGCGCGTCACGGTGGAGATGATGCGCCGCTTGACGTTACTGGCGCGCATTTCGTGTTCCAGATGGGTCAGCGCACGCAGTTCAGCGACGACAGAGACCAGCCCGACCTTGCCCATGTCTTCCAGGGTGAAGGTATCGCGGTCACCATAGACCGGATGGTCCGCCCGCACGGCGATGCACGCTTCGTCATCCAGGAGATAGGCCGAGTTCAACTGATCGTCCTGGCTCGGCAGCACGAAGAAGCCGAGATCAACCTGCTTCGACAGGAGCGACTGGTTGAAGTCAGACCCGTGCAGCGGCTGTACGTCGAACTGAATGCCCGGACTTTGGGTCAGTGTGTGTTGCAGCAGGTCGTTGAGGATCATCGGTTCGATGGCGTCCGGCACGATCATCGAAAACATCCGGTCGCTCTGTGCCGGGTCAAACCCCTCCGACACGGACATGCTGCGTTCGATGGATGTGAGCGCGTCGTGAATGATCGGCGCCAGCCGGTGCGCCTCCGGCGTCGCCACAAAGGCATTGCCGGAGCGCTCGAATAGCGGGTCACCCAGATGCTCGCGCAGACGCTTGAGGGCGTTGCTCACCGCGGGCTGCGTCAGCCCCAGCTCACGTGCGGCAGGGGTGATGCCGCCGGCCGTATACACCGCGTCAAACACCTGCAGCAGATTGAGATCCAGCTTCATTCTCGTCCCCAGTCATTCACTAGCTGAATGACTCATATCGCAACTTTGAATTTCCCACCACCCGAAACAGCCGCTTATGTACCGACTAACAAGGGGTTAAGGCGCATCGGGGGTTTCATGTGCCGGCCCGACTGCGTGTAAGTAGCTGGGGGGGTATCACCATGATGAATGCAGGTCATTCGTCTGGCAAATGGGCTGGCAGAGTGTGGAGGGCGGCCGCGCGGGGATTTGCGGCCTGTCTGCCGGCCCTTTTGCTGGTGATCCTGGTCATGGGCGCGACGACGGTTCCGGGCACCCCCGCACGTGCCCAGACAATCAACTGTACCGGCGGGCCACTCACGGTCGTTGATCCGCAAGACCCAGTAGTGTTCGTTGACGTGTCTGCTGGGACATGTGTCATCCAAGGTATATTCCCGGGGGGAGCCGGCGTGGGCGACGTGGGCTTCGACATACGCTCGTCCACTAGCCCCCTCGATCGACTCGGTGGCACCAGATTTCTGGGCAGCGGCGGTCTTTTTTCCCGCTTCCAAAAGTGCGATTTCGGTGATGGCGGCGGTGACCTAGGGGCCGGTCTCTGCGCTTCCAGCAATCCGCCCTTCAACACCAACCTGACCGGCATTTTTGAATGGGATTCAACGACCATAGACGCCCCTTTTGTTACTGATCGGCGCCTGACGGTGAACTACTCGGTCGCGGCGAACGGCAGCACCATTACATCCGCCCAGCTCACCATCCTTGCTCCTGAAATCAACGTTACGGGCAACGGCCAGTCAATCGTCAGCGGAGACGCAACGCCGGACGCCGCAGACCACACCTCCTTCGGCGCGGCAGCGGTGACCGGTGGAGCGGTCGCGCGCACATTTACCATTGAAAACTCAGGTGACGGCGACCTGGAACTCGGCAACAACGCCGTCTCGCTGACCGGCGCCCATGCGGGTGATTTCAGCGTCACGGTGCAGCCTCCCACCATCGTGATGCCCGGCAACCCCCAGACATTCACCGTGACCTTTGATCCCAGCGCCGCCGGCAACCGGGACGCCACCGTCAGCATCGCCAACAATGACCCTGACGAAGCACCCTATACATTTGCCATCAGCGGCACGGGCACCGGCGGTACGCCGGAAATCAACGTCACCGGTAACGGCCAGTCCATCACCAGCGGGGATGCGACACCCGCCACGGCAGACCATACGGACTTCGGTCCGATCGGTGTTGCTGCCGGGGCCATCACGCGCACTTTCACCATTGAGAGCACCAGCACCGGCATCCTGACACTGGGGGCTAATGCCGTGTCGCTCGCGGGTGCGAATGCGGCGGACTTCACCGTGACAACACAGCCGGCTGTCAACGTCGGGCCGGCGGGCACAACGACGTTCGCCCTCACATTCGACCCCAGCGCCGCGGGCGCGCGCGTCGCGACAGTCACCATCAACAATGACGACCCCGATGAATCGCCCTACACCTTCGCCATTCAGGGCACGGGACAAGTCGGCGGCACCATCACGCTTGTGCAGACCGTGACAGGCCCGGACGTGACGACGGAGTTTTCATCGTCAACAGCAGCCCTCAACGTCACGCTGACATCCGTTGGCGGCGCAGCCTCGCGAACCATTACGGATGCACCCATAGGCACGCACACCATCACCGCCGCCAACCTCGCGTCACTGGGCTACGGCATCACCGGCATCAGCTGCGATGACGGCGATTCGTCCGTAGACGTTGCAAATGCCTCCACCACCATCGTCCTGGCAGACGGCGAAGCGGTGACATGTACATTTGTGATTGTTGAAAGCCGGGTCGCGACCTCGCGCATGATTGCGGACTTCCTGGGCGCGCGCGGCACCTTCCTCCTGGCCAACCAGCCGGGCTCCGGTCGCCGCACGGGACGCTTTACGGGCAATGGCGGCGGCAGCGGTACAACCGGGTCCCTGTCCGCGTTCGGCCTGTCAGGAACCATGCCGGTGCCGCTTCAAGCCGCGTTCTCCGGCAACACGTTGAATTTCGCCTCCTCCCATGGATGGGGAGAGGCCGGCATGCGGACACTTCCAGGTGCCGCCAGGCGGTTAGGAGCGAATGATACCGGCAGCGATGAAGCCCGGCCCGGGCTGCCCCTCGACAAGCGCACCGTGTGGGTCGAAGGCACCATCGCCGGGTTCGACGACCGCCAGTCCGACGGCACGTTCGGCGTCGTCTATGCGGGCGCGGACCAGCTCGTCACGCCGGACATTCTGGTGGGGGCACTGGTGCAATATGACTGGTTCCGGCAGGAGCAGGATACGGGGGGCGGCGAGGTCACCGGCCGCGGATGGATGGCCGGGCCCTACGCCACCTTCCGTCTGGACCAACAGCTGTTCGCCGACATCCGCTTTGCCTGGGGCAAGTCCCGCAATGATATCACCCCCATCGGCACCTATACGGACACGTTCGACACCACCCGCTGGCTCGCGAGCGGCGCCTTCATCGGCGATTTCGCATATGACGACTGGTCGATCCAGCCGGCCGTCTCCCTAGCCTATCTGCGCGAGACCCAGAAACGCTACACGGACAGTCTCGGCATCGACATCCCCGGCCAGAGCATCTCCCAGGGAGAAGTGAAGGCGGGCCCACGCATCGGCTACGCCCACCTGTTTGACAGCGGCGACCGGCTGGAACCCTTCGTCAGTCTTGAGGGTGCCTATGTGTTCGGCGATGACGGGCTGTTCTCTGAGGGGTCGCTGGCCAAGGAAGTGAACGGTCTGCGCGGCCGGGTAGGGTATGGGCTCGACTGGAGCAACGAGGCCGGCCAGTCAGTGTCACTCTCCGGCACTTATGACGGCATCGGCACCAAGGTGAAAAGCCTTGGCGCGTCATTGAAGCTGAGTATCCCGCTCAATTGACGGGCAGGCCGGGCTTTCACCCGCATGCACCCCTTGCTAGGTTTGAGCCACCTGTGGCCAACAAACCGGACAATAATAATGAAACGTGTGCTTCTAGGCGTTGCTGCCGTCCTCATTCTCCTCGTGGCGGTGGTTCTGATCCGAACCCTGATGTACACGCCGCCCGCTCTGGAAGAGCGCGAATTGGTCACCCACAACCCGGACCGTGATGTGCTGGCCCAGCGTCTGTCTGAGGCCATGCAGTTCAAGACCATTTCCCGTCAGGAGCCCGAGCCCGGCGACCGGCAGGCGTTTGACGCCTACATTGCCTGGTTCGAGCAGACCTATCCGGAAGCGCACGCCGCGATGGAGCGGACGCTCATTGCGGAACAGACCATCCTGATGAAATGGGACGGCAAGGATGCGGGTGCCAAACCGGTACTGCTGACCGCCCACTATGATGTGGTGCCAGTTATTCCTGGTACGGAAGATTTATGGGAGCAGGACCCGTTCGCCGGTGTCATCGACGACGGATATGTCTGGGGGCGCGGCGCGCTGGACAACAAGGGCGCCATCATCGCGATGATGGAAGCAGCGACGCTGCTGCTGGAGCGTGGCTTTCAGCCTGAACGCACCATCTATTTCAGCTTTGGCCACGATGAAGAAATCGGTGGCGGCACTGGCGCTGCCGGTGTTGTTGAGTATCTGAAGGCACAGGATGTGCAGCTAGCCTGGTCCTTGGACGAAGGTTCCTTCGTGCTGGATGGCTTGATCCCCGGTGTCAGCAAGAATGTCGTGATGATCAACGTGGCGGAGAAAGGCTATGTCACGATTGACCTTGTGGCGTCCGCACAGGGCGGTCATTCGTCCATGCCGCCGCAAGACTCGGCCGTCACCCTGCTGGCGGAAGCCATTGTCAAACTGCGCAACGCGCCCGTGCCCGGCGGCCTTGAGGGGATCAGCGGTGAAGCCTACGGTACCCTGGCGCGCCACATGCCGTTCATGCAGCGCATGGCTTTTGCCAATCAGTGGCTTTTCGGCGGCATGATCGAAGGACAGCTGAACGCGATTCCCGCAGGCAATGCGATGCTGCGGACGACGACGGCACCAACCATGCTCACCGCCAGCATCAAGGAAAACGTGTTGCCGATCGACGCCGTTGCCACTGTGAATTTCCGTCTGCACCCGCGCGACACGATTGAAAGCGTGATCGCCCATGTACGGCAGGCAGTGGGGCCGGACATCGAGGTGCGCCCGCGTCCGCGCGGCGGTAATGCGTCACCCGTGGCCAGCACGGCATCAGAAGGGTTCATGTCCATCGCCAGCGCCGCGCAGGATGTTCTAGAAGATATCATCGTTGCACCCGGACTGACGGTCGCGGGCACCGACAGCAAGCACTACGCCAAGGTGGCGGATGATGCTTATCGCTTCCACCCGTTTGTCGTCACGTCAGAAGACATCGTCACCATTCACGGCACGAATGAACGCATCTCCATCGACAATCTGGTGCTCGGCACGGATTTCTTTGTCCAGCTCATGACCACAACAAAAGCGCCCGGCGAGTAAGCCGGACGCTTTTTTAGTGCCGCTTCTGTCGCGGGCGGCGCTAGGCCGTTTCGCCGCGCTGGTAGCGGTCGAGTTCGTCCGGATCAAACCCTTCATCATTGTCGATCAAGGGGTCCCGCATGAAATCCTTTTCTGGATCGACCGTCGTGGCGCGCACAATCAGCTTGCGGCATATCCGGTCGATGAAGGTCTGGTTGCGGGAACTGCGCGCCGCCATCCAGATCATCAGACGGGCGCTGCGCTCCTGCTTGCGGATGTCCCGATCTTTGGCTTTGTCGGTGAGGCTCATTCGGCTGGCTCCATGACAGGGCGTGAGGCTCCAGCTTTGACAGGCGCATCAGCCACCAGCGGCACAACCCGGCAGGGGATGCCCTTGATATGCGGAATGCCCTGTTCGCGGTCGAGGAAATCTGCGTCATCGCGGCACAGCTGCGAGTCACCATAGTCCAGCGCACCGCTGAGATGGCCGACGCCCTGCTGCATTTCCGGCTTCCACCAGCCATGCGGTACACGCACCAGATCGTCCGGCATGGCGTCCTTGATGGCGAGCCTGGCCTTGATGCTGCCGAGCTGGTTTTCGACAGTGACCCACTCGCCCTCCTTGACGCCGCGGGCAGCCGCCGTCTTGGCATTGAGATAGATTTCCGGTTCCGGATGGCGCGCCCGCATTTCCGGGATGTGCCGGTGGCCAGTCTGGAAAAAGCCGTCCTCGCGCACGCCGGTGAACATCATCAGGGGATAATCGGGGTCCTTGGGCGGGTCTTCGCGGAAATAGGGGAGGGGGTCAAAGCCAAGATCTTCAAGAATGGACGACTTCAGTTCGACCTTGCCACTTGGCGTAGCAAAACCGTTCTTCTCATAGGTGCGGAAGGCCGGTTTCTTGAAGTGGACCTCCGTTTGCACAATTTTCTCCCACGTCATCCCCGTGCGCGCCACGCGGTAGTCGTAAAAGTCCTCAAGCGTGTCCCAGGGCACGACGTCCGGCATGTCCAGCGCACCGGCAATCCCTTTCCAGAACTCGAACGTGCTGCGGCACTCACCGGGCGGGTCCATGGCCTTCTCAGAGAAGCGCACCGTCGACATCCAGCCGAACATGTCGTGCAGCCAGGGACGCTCAAGCCAGCTGTCCGCCGGCAGGACATAATCCGCCAGTTGTGCGGACGGTGTCATGAACTGTTCGTGCGCCACGATCAGATCCTGATTCATCATCGCCTTTTGGATGAGCGGCATGTTGGCGTAGCTGAGAAGCGGGTTGTTGCCGAGGAAGAAGAACGCCTTCACCGGATACTCGCCTTCGCCCGCCATCGCCTTGAACGTCTCGGACGGGGTGGCCATGTGGCAGCCCATCACGAGGTTGGCATATTCCTGCCCATAGACGCGCTTGGTTGGTTCCCGGAAGGGCAGTTGGCCGCGATAGGTGAAGGCCGGGTGATCCTTCGAGCCCAGCTGCTTCATCTTCTGTTCGTCCGAGAGGACATGGTGCATCTCGATTTCGGACTCGGGGATGATGTCCGGGTTGAAGCCCTGCAGCAGTTCACCACCTGGTACGTCGATATTGCCGCAGATGGAGCGCAGGATGGTCTGCAGGCGAATGCCGGACGTGCTGTTGCGCTGCATGTCGGTGATCGGTGTCCAGGGAATGACGGCAGGGCCGGAGGTGGCGTAGACTCTGGCGGCCTCCGCAATCATCTCCGGGTCACAACCCGTAAGTTTGGCGACGCGCTCCAGCGGGAACTCATCGACGCGCTTTTTCAGGTCTTCAAAGCCGATGGTCCAGGTCCTGACGAACTCCTTGTCGTACAGCTCTTCGTCGATGATGACCTTGAGCCAGCCGAACATCATGGCGGCGTCACTGCCTACCTTCAGCGGCAGCCAGATGTCCGCCCGCTCGGCGCTGGAGCTGCGGCGCGGATCCATGACGATGAGCTTCGCGCCCTTGGCCTGCGCCCCGCGGATGGAATTGTAAAGCGGTGTCCAGCTGTGCCGGCGCGGGTTGTGGCCCATCAGCACAATGCACTTGGTGTTGGCAAAGTCGCCAAACGGGAACCAACCGTAAGTGAAGCGGTTGACGGCCGCCGTGTTGCCCGCACACAGCGCCACGCCGCTGATCCAATTGGGGGAGCCCAACAGGTTCATGAAGCGGCGACCCATGCCGTTGTCCACCGAGGTATTCCACTGGCTGGTAGACACCGCCCAGGCCTCCGGGCCGTGATCGGCAATGACCTTCTTGAGGCGCGATCCGATATCGCTCATCGCCTCTTCCCAGGTGACCTGTTCCCATTCGCCCGAGCCGCGTTCGCCGACGCGCTTCATGGGGTGCAGGACACGGGTGGGGTTCGCGAGCCCCTTGGGGGCAATGATGCCCTTCATGCAGATATTGTCGCGGAAGATGGGATTGTCGGACGAGCGCACCTTGGTGACCCGGCCCTTCTGGACTTCGCCGACAACGCTGCAGGCAATGTCACAGGCGGCGCAGATCAGTTTCTTTGTGGTCACGCCCTCTTTGACAGGCCGTTCCGTGTATTTCGCGTTTGCAATGTCTTCCGGGTTGAAGGGTGCAGCTGCGGGCATGATGACGGTCCTGTCTGGTTTGTTGGATCCACAAGCTGAAACAAGTTAGTCCAATATCTGGACTGAGTCGAGTCCATAGGCTATAAGGAAGCCGAAAAATCAGTATCGGCGGTGTGAGACCCTCCGCCAGGAGACCGAAGATGAGATGGGAAGACCTCCCCGAGCAGCAGTGTTCCATGGCCCGCACGTCAGTCGTGCTGGGCGACCGCTGGACGCTGGTCATTCTGAGTGATGTGTTTCTGGGCGTGCGCCGGTTTGAGGACTTTCAAAAACGGCTGGGCATTTCCCGCACCACGCTGGCCAACCGGCTGAAGCTCCTTGAGGAGCACGGCGTGCTCACCCAGCGGCAATATGAAGACCGCCCGCCGCGCTTTGAATACCGCCTGACGGAAAAGGGCCTTGGCCTCTATCCGGCGATCATCGCCCTGCTCGACTGGGGGGATGAGCATTATTCAGACGAGGCCGGGCCCCCGATCCTGCGCCGCCATAAAACCTGCGGCCACGACTTTCGCGGTGTCATGCACTGCAGTGAGTGTGGCGAGCCGGTCAACCCGCGCGATGTCGAGGCGCGCAAGCGGGCACCTGATGACCGCTTCCCGGAAGTGAAGCGTGGGCCGTTCACTTACGCATCATGACCTGCATACGCTGGTAGGTCCGTTAGCGTCCCTTGTTTTGTCGCAGAGTCCCCTGCGTCAGGCCTGACAGGTTTGGCGGACACACATCTGCGTGCCAGTCTTCCCGGCAAAAGAAACATCGGGAGGGCGGCACGTCGTGACAAATCATGTGGACAACAAGGTCATCGTGGTGACCGGCGCCGGGGGCGGCTTTGGTCGTCTGGTGGCGCACAAGGCATCAGCGCTGGGCGCAAAGATCGTCTGCGCGGACATTGATGAAGCCGCGCTTGCAGAAACCGTCCAGCAGGTGACGGATGCAGGCGGCACCGCATCCGGCATTGCCACCAATGTGGCGGACTTGGCGCAGATGCGCGCCATGGCCAAGCATGCAGTGGATACCTATGGCGCCATCGACGTGATGATCAACAATGCAGGCACCATGCCGCTGGCGTTTTTCTCGGACCATGAAGCGGCTGCCGACCAGTGGTCGCGCTGCATCGACGTCAACATCAAGGGCGTGCTCAACGGCATCTCGGCGGTCTACGACCAGATGATGGCGCAGGGCAGGGGCCATGTGATCAACCTGTCGTCGATCTACGGCAATTTCCCGGTGCTCGGTTCCGGCGTCTATCAGGCCACCAAGACGGCGGTGAATTATCTGTCGGAGTCCCTGCGCGTGGAAGCCCAGGGCAAGATCAAGGTCACCATCATCAAGCCAACGGGCGTGCCCGGCACGGCCTTGGGCACCGGTGTCGTCAATCCGGATGCTGTCGTCGGCATCCTGGGCCAGAACGCCCTGAGCTACGGCGAGACCATGGGCAAATATGCCGAAGGCCAGCTGTCCGCCGAAGAGGCGGACCCGAACAGCGCGGAATATGCGGTGCTTGATCCCGGTTACATCGCCGACGCCATCGTCATGGCTGTCAACCAGCCCTGGGGCGTGTCCCTGGGTGACATCACCATCCGCGCCACCGGCGACGGCTACATTCTTTAAAAACAAGTCCGTACAGGGAGTAACACTATGCAGATAGACAGTACGACAGCTGCCGTCGTCACCGGCGGCGCGTCAGGGCTCGGCAAGGCCAGCGCACAGGCGTTGGCAGATGCGGGCGTCAAAGTGGCGATCTTTGACGTCAACGAAGAAGCCGGCGAAGCGATGGCCAAGTCCATTGGCGGCGTGTTCTGCAAGGTGGACGTCACCGACGAAGAGAGCGTCATCGCAGGTTTTGAAAAGGCCCGTGCCGCCCATGGGCAGGAACGCATCTGCGTGCACTGCGCCATGACCTCCAGGGGCGGCAAGAAAACAGTCGGCCGCAACCGCGAGACCGGGGAGTTCATGCGCTTTCCAACGGAAGACTATGCCTATTCGATCAACGGCATTCTGGTGGCGAGCTACCGGGTCGCGTCTCTGTCGGCCCTGGGCATGGCGGGCCTTGAACCCAATGAAGACGGTGAGCGCGGTGTCATTACCCTCACGGCGTCTGTTGCCGCGCAGGACGCGCAGATGGGGCAGGTGGGCTATGGCTCCGGCAAAGCAGGCGTGAATGGTCTGGTGCTGCCCATGGCGCGGGACATGATGGATCTGGGCATTCGTGTGAACTCGATCATGCCCGGTATCTTCGCCACGCCGCCCATGCAGGCGGCGCCACCAAAGGTGCTGCAGGGCCTGTCCGCCTCCGTGCCGTTCCCCAAACGTCTTGGCAACCCGCCGGAGTTCGCCAGCTTCGTGATGGAACTCGTCCGCAACACCTATTTCAACGGCCAGGCCATCCGCCTCGACGGTGGCATCCGCATGCCGCCCCGCTAGACGTGTGATGCTAAACCCGCTGCAGCGGTGCGAAGGGTTCGGGCGGCAGCGTGACGTCGATGCTGTCGCCGCTGCGAACTGTGCCGCCTAGGATCACCACCCCCATGACACCGGCCTTGCGGACGAGGTGCCCGTCCGCATTCTTGTAGGTCACCCGCTTGAGCAGGCCGGGGCGAAACGCCTCGATCTGCTTACAGGGATTGCGCAGGCCGGTGAGGGTCACAAGGGCGGTTTCACCGATCTTGAGTGTGGCGCCTGTCGGCAGGGCGAGCAGGTCAAGGCCCTGGGTGGTGATGTTCTCGCCCAGGTCACCGCCCTTGATGTCGAAATCCGGACGCAGCTCATCGAACAGCTCCGTGTGCATCAGATGCACCTGCCTCAGGTTTGGCTGGGTGGGGTCTGCAGCAACCCGCGAGCGGTGCTTGACCTGGGCGCCCTTGTGGCTGTCGCCGGCCACGCCGAGGCCCGCCACAAGCTCGATCTCATCGACCGGCTGTTTGGAGAAGGTGTGCTCGGCGCTGCTGTAAACGCCAAGGACGCGTGCTGGTGCGTGTGTGCTCATGGCTGACACCTAGTCGCACACTGCTGGAGCGAACTGCAACTCAAGGCAGCCATGCACGGCGGCAATGAATGCCGCCGTGCAAGTGTTTGCAGGTCTAGGAAGACGTGTCCTTGGTCAGGGGCGGCGGTGTCCAGTCGCCGCCGAGCACCGCATCGCCGGGCCAGTAGATCCGCAGCAGGGTCTTGAAGTTCCCGGCGGGCGTCGGGATCCAGTTGCGTCCGTCTTCCGGGGCCGTGCGGGTGAGGATGATGTCAACGCTGCCATCCTCATTCGTGACCGGCTGGTGCTGGCTGCCGAGCGAATAGCGACCTTGATCGTTGGCCTCCAGATACCCTTCCTCGTCATAGAGGGTGACGGACCAGAAGGCCGAGGTGGGCGGGAGGTCGTCCGCCTCGAAATGAAGGCGGTATGTGTTGGCACCGTTCAAGGGCTCAAGGTCTGCGTCCAGCTGCGAGACCGCATAAACCGCATCCTCGACCAGATTGGCGCCCAGTCCCCACATCGCCCAGTAGGCGCGGCGGCCATAGTCCATGCCCCAGGTACCCATGCGTTCGACATTGAAGATCCAGGACGCGTCCTGCTTTGTGCCTTCGTAGAAGGCTTTGACATAGGCGGCCTGCTTTGCTGCGGCGCCCTTGGCGAGAGCCTCGCGCACCGGTGCTTCCAGATCGGCAAATGCACTGTCCGCGTCTGGCGTCATGCCGATGGACGCAAGCAGGGCCACCATGTCGGCATCTGCGTCCGGCGAGGCATTGTCCGCCCAGACATCCATGAACCCGTCGAAATAGGCGTCTGCGGGCATCCGGAGAGAGTAGGGAATCGGCTTGCCGACTTTGACTGCTTCATAGGCCGGCACGTAATCGGCAAACGGATCATCACCGCCGAGCGCCTGCGCATGGGTCATCAGCACATACTGGTCCTGCAGCCTGCCGGCGTCAGCAGCATCCTGCGGTGAGTCCGCCTGGATACGGCCTGTGATCCACACCATGTTGGTGGGGCTGGTGACTTTCTCGTAGCCGTCGGGCACATCGCCCTGCCATGACGCGTTCACCAGAAAATACTTCTGCGCCTGCTGCCCGGTGGTGCGCGAGCCGATGCTCTTGAAGGTGTTGGTCCAGGCGTCGATCAGCGGTATGACATAGTAGCGGTCGCCCATGTCGGGGATTTCAAACACCACCGGCCCTTTGCTGAGATCAACCCAGCCGACGCTGTAGAGCGTGTTGCGGTTGCCCAGCACCACGGCGCGGTTCTGAGGCTGCGCCAGCCGCTTGAAGTGGATGAAGTGGTTGGGGACGGAGCGCTCCCGGAACGGCACGGTGAACATGACGTCCTGGCTCTTCTTCATCACCACCAGCGGGTAGGCATAGTCGAAGATGGCTTCTGCCTGCTCCTGGGTCAGAGGCGCCGGAGGTGTGGCATGGGCTGCGGGAACTGCCAGAAAACTTGCAAGCAGCAGGCGGGTGGCGTGGCCGGTGAGGCGCTGGCGAAGTGTGCGCATGATCTAGTTCTCCACCGTTGTTGCGGGCGCGGATGTCACGGGAACAGGGGACGGCGTTGTGCTGACCAGCGGCCATAGAAGCTGCTCGGCGATGCTGGTGTCGGGCAGGTTCTCAACACCGATTTCTTCCGGATACTGACGGGTGATCTTGGCGGTGCCGAACAGCACGTCCCAGAAGAACAGCAGGTTGCCGAAATTGCCCTTGTAGTTGGTGATGCCGTCGGCGGCATGCTTGCCGTGATGGGCGCTGTGGGTGGCGGGCGTCGAGATGGTGCGCTCGACAACCCACATGACGGGCGAGAGCCAGCTGATCCTGTAAAGCGGCGCGTCCCAGCGCACATCCGAATGCGCGCCGTAGATGACGCTCATCTTGATAACGATATAGACCGCATAGACCCAGCCGCCGCCCAGGAAGATGAGCGCACCTGAGAGCCACAGGCCCGGCATCAGCAGGTAGTAGAAGAGATTGTTGCGGTAGACGATGCGGATCGACATGTAGGGCGCGTTGTGGTGCGGGCGGTGCAGCTTGTAGAGCGCCGGAATGGTGTGTGACAGCCGGTGCCACCAGTACTGGGTCATGTCGTCAAAGACGAGGAACAGGGCAAAGACCGCGAGGAACGGCCAGTCCTTGAGAACGCCTTCCGCGCCCGGCGCGATGAAGGCCGCGACCGTGACGCCGCCTGCCAGCACGAAAGGCTGGGTGACCGCAGACAGCATGCCCGTGGAGATGATTTCCACAATGGCATCCCCCCGGGTCTGCCCCGGCTTCTTGAAGAAGCTGGTGAAGACGATTTCCAGAAGCACAAATCCGACGAGGATTGCGAAGATAATGGCGATTTCCGGCTGCATGACTGCCTCCCTAGTGGCTCTCATTGGCCCTTGCTGGCCCGTGATGGACCCATGGGTAGCAGCGGTCATTGCGGATAATTGTTAAGTATTTTACATTTCTGGAATTATGCGAGACCTCCTTCAGTTCAACACGCGCCCCTTCATGGAGGCGCTGTCGCCCGAAATGGCGGACCGGGTACGTGCCGAGGCAACGGTTTCGAAATTCGGCGACGGTCAGATCATCCAGAGCCGCGGAGACACGCGGGCCGGGCTGTCGATCATCAAATCAGGCGCCGGGCAGATGGGTGTCTTCGGTGAGGATGGGACATTCGTGATGATGTCGGTTCTCGGCCCCGGCCAGACATTCGGCGAAGTGACGTTGTTCACCGACATTCCCCGCACCCAGGACTTTGTCGCCATCGGCCCGACGGAGATCTTTCAGCTCTCGGCGAACCGCTTCCGCACCCTGTGCAACGACGAACCGGGATTGCTGGAAACCCTGCTGTCCATCACCCTCGCCCGGTCGCACTTTCTGCTGGATGTGCTCGACTCAATGCGCCGGCTGGGCCTGCGCGAGCGGGTGGCCAAGACGCTGTACTCCATGGACCTGACCGCAGGCCTGAACGGACATATCCAGTGCCGCCAGTCGGACCTCGCCGACATGATCGGCGTCTCCCGCGTGTCGCTGAGCAAGGCACTGAAGGATCTGAGTGAACGCGGTCTGATCACCCTGGGCTACGGCACCATCTCCTTCCCCGATCCCGAGAGATTCCGCGACTGGGTAGCGCGCCACTGCAATGTGGCCATTGTCACCTAGCCCGTGCAGGGCCCTTGAATACGGCCGGCGCTCTGCCTAGTTTGAATGCAATAATGACCCATGGTCATGTTGAGTGTGGCCACAAGCAGGGCGCACATCTGTTGCGTCCAAAGGGGAAGATCAATGCAATACACCAATCTTGGACCCACCGGCCTCAAGGTCTCCCGCCTGTGCCTTGGCTGTATGTCCTTTGGCGGCGCTGACAGCGGCAACCACGCCTGGACACTGGGCGAGGAAGACAGCCGCGCCATCATCCGCCGGGCGCTGGAACTGGGCCTCAACTTCTTTGATACGGCGAACGGTTACTCGGATGGTGAATCCGAAGAAATCACCGGCCGGGCGCTCAAAGACATGGCCCATCGCGACGAAATCGTTGTGGCCACCAAGGCCTTCTGGCCATGGAAGAGCGCGCCCAATACGGGCGGCCTGTCACGCAAGGCGTTGTTCGCCGCCATTGACGACAGCCTGACCCGCCTGGGCATGGACTATGTGGACCTGTTCCAGATTCACCGCTGGGACCACGCCACCCCCATCGAAGAAACCATGGAAGCGCTGCATGACATCGTGAAGGCCGGCAAGGCCCGCTACATCGGCGCATCTTCCATGATGTCATGGCAGTTCATGAAGGCGCTTCATGTGGCGGACATGAACGGCTGGACCCGTTTCATCTCCATGCAGAACCACCTGAACCTGATCTATCGCGAGGAAGAACGTGAAATGCTGCCCCTGTGCGAAGACCAGGGCATCGGTGTCATTCCGTGGAGCCCGCTGGCGCGGGGCCGCCTGACGCGACCGACTGGCACCACGACGACGCGCACGGAGACAGATCAATTCATGACCTATCTTTATCAGCGTACGGAAGACAGCGACGCCAAGATCATCGATACTGTCGGCACTGTCGCAGAACGCATCGGCAAGACCCGCGCGGAAGTGGCCATGGCATGGCTGCTGGCCAAGTCGGAAGTGACGTCACCGATCATCGGCGCCACCAAGGTGTCGCATCTTGAAGGCGCTGTGGATGCGCTGGACGTGACTCTGTCGGCGGAGGACATTGCGGAACTTGAGGCGCCCTATGTGCCCCATGAAGTGTCCGGCATGTTCCCGAAGATGCCGTTCACCGGAAAAGTATCGCCGGTGAAGTAGGCGGCCTGTTTATCCCCTGCGGATGAACTGGGCCGTCACGCTGCGCCGCAGGGCGGAGGGACTGCGCATTACCGCCTGCCTCACCGGGCTCGGGTCAAAATAGGCGATGCGCTCCTTCACCATTCCGTCCTGAAGGGTGAACTTGTCGATGACGGGAATGCGCACGTCACGCCCGCCGATGGGGGCGATCATGGTCCAGTCGACAAAAACCAGATTGCCGTCACCCAGACCGCCGGCCACCTCGCCGCGCAGACCGGGGAACTGGTGCAGGATGCGCCGGAAGGCGAGCCGGGCCGCAGCCTTGCCCTCCAGGGGGTGCGAGAGTGGCTGGATCAGGACAACATCATCGCGAAGGGACGACATCAGCCCGTCGAGGGTCGGCGCGGCCCAGATTGTGCGGAAGGTTTCAATGAAAGGGTGAGCGGCGGGATCTGTTGTCATGTGTCAGCTCCATGCAGAGCAGCCGGGTTGCTGCAGCATGTACGGAGCGACAACGGGACATGATGCCCAATTACCCGCCAGGTAGGTCTTCGAAGGTACGTAAGGTCAGTCGTAGATCACCATGCAGCGCACTTCGATGCTCCAGCGGTCCGGCGCGTCTTGCGGGGTTGCTTCATCGTGAAACGCGGTGTGGAAACTGAAGGTACACGGGGCGTTGGCGTCTGTCCCATCGCCCTTGGCACCGCCGGATTGAGCCAGCGGCCCGGCTGAGTCCCACTGCTTGATGAGCAGGGCTTCATCCCGTGTCATCTGTGGGAAGTAGTACATGCGGTGAGCGTCGGACGCCTTGGCGAAATAGTTTTCGCCGATCCGGTCTTCGTAGTGGATTTCGAACACCACCAGATCTTCCGGCGCCACCGTCTGGCTGTCGCACAGGGCCAGCGGGTGGGTCGCCACCGGCTCTGCCAAAATGTTGCGCCAGACATTGATGATCGCGAAGCGCCCGCCGGGTGCCAATGCCTTGGCGGCATCTTCCGGGGAGATCAGCGTCTCACCGGGCTTGAGGACGTCACGCAATGTGTCGTTGATGCCGGGTTCCTGCGCCAGTTGTTTCAGGCGGTCCGGCGCTGACGTCAGCGTGTAATCGCCATGGATGATGTGTGCGGGCTCCTGAACGTTCTGTCCGCCGGACACAGCTTTGCCGTCCTTGTGGCCGCCTGCGGATCGCACATTGTGATCGAAGGCATAGGCGCGCGCCCCGGTTGCGCCGCGGACAATGTCTTCGCACTCCCGGTAGTAGCGGGCCACCACATCGTGATGGTCCATGAAATCAATGCCCGGCGTGGCAACCGGCCGCTTGAGCAACTCAAAGCCGTTGTGCTCGCAGGTGAAGGCGCCTGGCGCGGCATCGCGGGCGCTGTGAACGGTCAGCATCTGCTTGTCCACAGTGACGCCGGTTGACCCCGCCGTATTGCCGGTGGTGGCGCGCTGCATCAGCACCTTGCCATTGCGGTAAAGCGATGACTCGGTCTCAGTCACCAGATAGTTGAAGCGGCCCCGGGTCGAATGACCCACGGTGTCTGCCGGTTTCACTGCCTGCTGGCTCATCTGCATCGCTCCCCTTCGGACGTCCTGTCTCAGGACGCCATGATTTCTTCTTCCATCTGCCCCAGGCGCTCTTTGCCGAAGAACATTTCGTCTCCCACATAGAAAGTGGGAATGCCGAAGCACCCACGGTCCACCGCAGCAGCGGTGTTGTCCACCAACTTTTGCTTCACCGCCGGGTCCTGGGTCCGTGCCAGCAAGGCCTTGCCGTCAAAGCCGGCCTTGGTCATGGCCGCCGCATAGACCTCCGGGTCATCCATCTTGAGACCCTCTTCCCACATATGGGCAACACCTGCGTCCACATACTCCATCAGCCGCCCATCCATTTCAGCGGCGACGGCGCCGCGCATCAGCAGCAATGTGTTGACGGGGAAGTGAGAGTTCATGGCGAATTTGGTCAGGCCGTGCTTCTTGATGAAGCGCTGCATCTCCAGACCGTCATATTCCAGTTTTCCCTTGATGCCGTTGAACGCCATCATCGGTGCCTGGTTGCCGGTACCCTTGAAGATGCCGCCGAGCAGGCAGGGGATGTAGTTGAAGGTTGCACCCGTGCGCGCCGAAATCTCCGGTAGCACCTTGTGGCAGAGATAGGCGTTCGGACTTGCGAAATCGAAAATGAAATCAACTGTCTTGGTCATGTGGTCTTGTCCCTACCAGGTTTCTTTCCACGGGCGCATATCAAGCTCATGCGTCCATGCGGTGCGCGGCTGCTTGTGCAGCATGACATAGTTCTGGGCAATGTGATCCGGATTGAGAATGGCGTCTTCGTCACGTAGCTGATCCACATTTGAATATTGCTCGCGGATGAAGTTGGAATCGATGGCGCCGTCAATGATGGTATGGGCCACGTGAATGTTCTTCGGCCCAAGCTCCCGCGCCATGCTCTGTGCCAGGGCGCGCAGGGCGTGCTTGGCACCTGAGAAGGCAGACAGCCGCTCGCGCCCGCGGAAGCTGGCGGTGGCGCCGGTAAAGATGATGGTGCCGCGCTCACGCTCCATCATCCGCTTGGCGACTTCGCGCCCCATCAGGAATCCGGCGAAACACGCCATCTCCCAGACCTTGCGGTAGACCCGTGTGGTGGTGTCCGCAATCGGGAACTGAACATTGGCGCCGATATTGAAGACAGCAACTTCAAGCGGGCCGACGTCTTTTTCAATCCGGTCGACCAGCGCAATCATCTCGTCTTCGTCGCGCGCGTCCGCCGGCATGGCAATCGCTTCATTGCCTTCGTCGCGAATGCTTTGCGCCAGTGCTTCGAGCGCATCTGCATGGCGGGCCCGCCGCACCACGCATGAGACCATGCCTTCTCTGGCAAAGGCGCGGGCGACGGCGCTGCCGGTGTCATCGCCGGCACCGATCACCAGACAGGATTGTTTGTCGGCCATGATGTTCCCTTCCGCCGCCATGCCTGGACGGCCTATTTGGTTGTTTTTCGATACTAAATATGTTTAGTTGCAAATAACAACTCTTTTCTCAGGTGCAAGGCTTTGTTGCATCAAGGGAGACGGATCATGACCCACAAGCACACCCATACCTGCGCCATCGCCGGAATGCTCAACATCTTCGGGGATCACTGGACCTGGCTCGTAGTGCGCGAAGCGTTCTACGGCGCCACGCGGTTCAGGGACTTTCAGCGCAACACCGGCATCTCCCGCAACATCCTGGCGGACCGGCTCGCGGTGCTGGTGGATGAAGGCATCTTCGAGAAAGTCGACATCGGCACCCAGGGCACACGCCACGAATATGTGCTGACCGACAAGGGCCGGTCCTTGCAGCCGGTTCTCATGGCTATGACCCTGTGGGGTAACGAACACGTCTACGGGGCGGGAAAAGAGCCTGTGCTGATGATCGACACAAAGACCGGTCTTCCTGTTGAAGCCCTGCGCCCCGTGAATAGCGCCGGACGCAAGGTGGCGCCTGATAACATCTCGGCCCGGCCGGGTCCCGGTGCCAGCAAGGCGGCGAAACGGCGGCTCGATGAGGCATCAGGCTGAATGTCCTGGTGCCGTGGCAGGCACTCAATCAAGCAAATGAGCAAACAGCATCTTGAGTGATCCAGGTATGTCTCTCGAAACCGCTGCCGTGGCATCGCGCGATCTGACTGCTGTGCCATGGTCGTTCGGGCGAACTCTGGTCAGCAATGACGCCATGCCATGCAGCCCGGACCAGACCACGCCATTGAGCTGAGCCCTGGGAAGATCCAGACGCTTCTCCGCCACAAGCGCATCCAGAACTCTTTGTTGTTTCCCGAAGCAGGCCTGTGCAGCCTCTCTTAAATCCTTGTGCGCTGAGAAGTCTGCAACAATCCGCCCGAACATCAGCTGATAGACCACAGGATTCTCGACGGCGAACGTCACATAGGCGACGCCGACGTCCAGTAGCTGATCACCCGCGGACTGGGATCGCTTTGAAGCGGCCTCGAGCCGCTCATACAGCTGTCTGAAACCCCGTGTGGCCAGAGCAGCCAGCAGGCTGGTTTTGTCAGGAAAGTGCCGGTACGGCGCGGTCTGCGATACACGGGCTTTTCGGGCAAGGGCGCGCAGACTCAGATTTTCAGTTCCTTGCTCAGCTATCTCCTCAATCGCCAATGCCATGATCAGCGGGGCCAACTCGCCGTGATGATACTGCCGCTTCTGCTGTGTCGTCATCGGGTGCGAAAGCTCCTGGCTCATAGCCGTTCCGTGAAGAGGAGTGGTACCGGGGGGACGTGCGGTGGCGCGCGTGCGCAATGTTGACAATGAGTACATTCATACCTAGCGTTGCCGCAAGATCAATACGCTCAGTCAAACACTGGGCACGATGATGCCAAAGAGGCTCGGCCGTTGCGCAGGCCTGCGTGCCATCGCCGAGACGGGAGGGAATTCGGTATGCTGCTCACAGGACGCATATTGGTTGTTGTCTCAATCGGCCTGATGTTTCTGGCTTACTCGAACTTTGTGCCGACATCGCTCTCAAGTAATCAGATTGCGGACTATGTGAAGAACCACTTTGTCCGCGAAGTGATTTTCGGCCTGACCCTTGCCGTCTACACAATCGTGCTCGCTTTTGGCGCCATGACCATGGACCAGTGGATCAGGATTGCCATTGTCGGGTCCATCGTTGTCCTTCCGTTCTGGATTGCGGCTCTTTTCGGCTGGTCAACGGGTGGGATTGCAGAGGTCTGGGGAGACCGCATCAATCCCAATGGCGCATACATGCTTCACGGACCCCAGGTCCTGCTGTTCTACCTGGGGCTGGCGATCCTGTTCTTCTCCATTCAGGACTGACAGGCAGGCCTGACGGTCCAGGGGCACAGAACACAGACCCATGTGGGGAGCATGTGAGGAAGGGGCGTTTCGATGACTGACAGACTGGTCTCCACGCAATGGCTTCACGACAATCTGGACAATGACGATGTTCGGGTTTTCGACTGCACCGTGGCCATGCATCCGGATGGGGCAGGGGGGTTTGTTCCCGAGAGCGGGCGCGACAGGTACGCCGCCGAGCAGATCCCCGGTGCCGCCTTCCTGGACTTGATGTCTGATTTTTCAGACCAGGACTCCGACATTCCCTTCATGAAACCTGATGCGGCCCGGACGCAGGCTTTGATGGGTACCCATGGCATTGGCAACCATCACAAGGTTGTTCTCTACAGCACTGGCCTGCCCATGTGGGCGACGCGCGTCTACTGGGTATTGCGGTGGGCAGGACACGACAATGTCGCGATGCTGGATGGAGGTTTCAGCAAGTGGACGTCGGAGGGGCGCCCACTGACATCTGAACCAACGTCATACCCGGCTACCACATTCGACATGACCGAATACCCAGACTACTGGGTTGATCGTCATGCTGTCGAAAAATCCATTGGGAAGAACAATCAGTGTCTGATCAATGCGTTGATGCCCGACGTGTTTTCCGGGGAAGCAGAACACTCCTACGGCAGAAAGGGGCATATCCCCGGAAGCCGCAATGTGCCGTTTGCAACCATCTTCAGCGATGACGGAACCTTCAAGTCAAAAGAGGAATTACGGGGTCTGTTTGACGCCGCCAGTGTATCGGATGACGAACCGGTCATGTGTTACTGCGGCGGCGGCATCGCTGCGACAGTGGTGGGGTTTGCCCTGCACCTGGTCGGCCACCCGGATGTCCGTGTGTATGACGGCTCAATGTACGAGTGGAGCCGGCATCCAGAACTCCCGCTTGTAACCGGCACGTAGCTGCGATCCGCAGCCTGAATCAAACAAGCCTGAACAAAACAGGCCCCTAACAGCATGGGTAAGAAACATGACAAACCTGCTTGGACGTCTTCTGCTCCTGTTCGGCGTAATGGCCGGCTTCATCAGCTTCTGGTACACGCTGCAATTCACCTGGATGCCGGAGTTTCAGGCCACTGCATTGCCCGATGGCCCCACCCATTCGAACTATCATGCCTTTCGTGGGGCCATGTTGGCGCTGGCGGTCAATCTCCTGCTGATATGGGCAGGTATCAGAGGCCGCGGCATCAATCGGGAAGCCTGGTCGGCGATCACGTTCATGGCGGTGTTCTATTATGCTGGCTGGTGGCTTGCATGGCCCATCTGGGGGTACCACGCGCCGTCCTTCGAGGCAGAGATGGTCCACGCCGTTGCCACCGCGGGTGGATTGTTGGGTCTCATCACCCTTCGTCCGCGGCGAGGTTGAAGCGAGGCCGCGGGTTACCGCGCTAGGGAAACCCGGTGCCGCCACAAAATGGTGTTGTCCACCTCGATGTCATCTGTCCAGATGAGCGTCGCGGTGGGGTCCCAGTCAATGTCATTGTATCCAAACCGCGCCCCGATCTGTTCGGCGGTGTATTCTGTGGCGTTGATCCAGCCGGTGTCATCGAAGTCGGCGCTCTTCCAGCCCTCAGGTTCATCCGCCGCGTAGAATTCACAGTCTGTGAGCGGCCGTGTGGATTTTTCGCACGCCGGATTGAGCGGCGCCCGGTGCACGACCAGTCCACGCCAGCTTCGCGACGTGGCGGCCACTACTTTTCCGCTCGCACTTTCCGTTACCTGAGCGATGAAGCCTCCATCGCCGATCTGCTGGAAGAACGTGAAGCTGTCGCTTACCGGAAAGAGGCCAAAAAACGATCCGATATACTCAAGGCCGCTGTCATTCTCGATGTAGTCGCGGGTGATGACCGCAATGGTAAATGGGTAGGTCGCCCTGAAGGTGAATGTGTCGGAATTGAACGAGCGTATCTCCGTCGACGGCACGGAGTCTTCACCGACAAGCTCACCGTTGACGTAGAAGGCAAACCAGTTGTCGGCCCATACGGAAGCGGTGAACTCGACTTCCCCACCTGTGCTTTCAATGGAGACCTGGTCAGTCAGGAGACTTGCATCACGCGGCTCGTCAGCCAGGCCTGCCCCAGTGCCTGCAACAGAACCAAGCAGGACAAGCAGATAGACCGGTAACCGCTTCGCGTACCTGGTGACTGTTGCGATCATAATAGGGCCCTCCCATCGGCTCGAAGTCTTAGTCCGTAAACACCGCCTCGGCCCAGGGGGTGCGGTCCTCCTCACCACCGAAGAAGTCGGGATCATCGACCGCGTCCTGCAGCGGCAGGGCAACGTTCTCGCCGCGTGGAAATGCCTTGAGGGTGGCCTGCAATGAGGCGGCGATCTCCGGATGCTCCTCTGACAGGTCATCCGTTTCACCGGGGTCCGCTTCCACATTGAACAGCAGGGTGTCGCCGTCCGGGTATTCCATCAGTTTCCAGGGATAGCGGTAGATGGCAACACTGAGCGGCTCGGGTCCTGAAGGGGCGATGACGTCATTTGCCGGGAGCACTGCGCCACTTGCGAGCGCCGGCCAGACGGAGCGCCCGTCCAGACTGTCATTTGCCACCTCAATGCCTGACGCGTCCAGGACTGTCGGAAACACATCCTGCATCGCCACCATTTGCCCGAACGTGCCCGGCGTCAGTACACCCGGCCAGTAGACCAGCGAGGGAACCCGCATCCCGCCTTCCCAGAGCGACCCCTTGCCACCGCGGAGCGGTGAGTTGTCTGACCCCGACTGCGTGAGGTTGACCCGCGCAAACTCAACGAAGCGGTCTGATGGATCCACGTCCAGAAGTGATCCGATGCCGATGCCCAGCAGCCAGTCCGGTATCCAGTTGACGAGGGGGACATTCTGCAGGCCGCCATTGTCGCTCATGAACCAGATGAGCGTGTTGTCGGCCATGCCCTCGCTTTCGAGCGTGCTGACAAGCTGGCCGATAGCGTTGTCCAGCTCACTGACCATCGCTGCATGGGTTCGTCTTCTGACGTCCGCAATGTCCCCATAGGCGTCCAGTGCCTCCTGAGGTGCTTCGTTGGGAAGGTGCGGGGCGTTGAAGGACGCAAAGAGAAAGAGGGGCTGATCCGGGTCACGCTGTTGAATGACTTTGATGGCTTCATCCGCCAGCAGGTGCGTCAGGTAGCGGTCGTCCCGCACGGTCTTGCCGTTGCGCTGCAGGTCGTACCCGCCACCATGCACCTTGTCCCAGAACCCGACGCCGCCCGTCTTGTGACCGTAGAAGTGATCAAACCCGCGGGCGTTGGGGAGATAGTCAGCATGCCGCGCACCCAGATGCCATTTGCCGACCAGCGCTGTCTGATATCCCTGCGCCTTGAAGCGCTCCGCGAGGGTGGTTTCTTCGATTGGCAGCCCGGTCGGGTTGTTCTTGGAAAGGGGTGCTGCGATGCCCAACCGCAGCGGGGACTTCCCCGTCATGAGCGCGGCGCGTGTCGGGCTGCATGTGGGCTGTGCGTAGAACCGGTCAAGCCGGACACCGCTGGCGGACAGCCTGTCCAGAGTCGGTGTGCGGATTTCGCTGCCGTGATACCCGACATCGTTCCAGCCAAGGTCATCGGCCATGATGATGACGATGTTCGGCGTGCCCTCAAACACGGAGGTATCGACACCTGTTGTGATGCGTTCAGCCGGTGCCGAAACCGGGGCCGGGGCGCTGGTAGTGCCGCCGGACCCCTCCGGGCCGGCATCGCAGCCTGCCAGCGCGATCAACATGGCCAGAAGTGTCGGGAGCCGGCCAGTTCTGAAAAACAACCTGTTCAGCACGGGTTGTGAATGGACGGGGAGGTTCATCGTCATGTTTTGCCCAAGACCTGACTAAAATGAGGGTACTCTCAATAATGAGATATATCTCATTTGTAAAGGTGCAAGAGCCGGGGTGTGGCGGGAGCAGGGGTGGCGGGCCCGTGCTCCCAAGGTGTCACCCGCGCAGTCACCCGATGACGTAGCGCGGATCCAGATCCTTGCCCCAGTTTTCCATCCAGCGGTCGAACCGCTCGCCATTGCCCGGGTCGTAGATGTCCAGAAGGCGGTGGATCCGGCCATTGCGATAGGTTGCGATTTCCCAGAAGCGTGACTCGATCGGCGGCGAGTCGTTGTGCACAAATTGCAGACCGCTATGGATCATGACGCGATTGCCTTCCTCATGGATGCGGGCATCTATGCCGATCGTGCGGTCACACTTCTTGTCAAAGCGCTTTGTGGCCAGATCAAAGCCACGCAGCACGGCATCAATCCCCTCGACGACGCAGTGGAACGAGATGTTCATGACTTCGTAGGTGCAATCCGGCGTGAAGAAGGGGCGGAGTGCGTCCCAGTCTCCGGTCTTGTAGGCGCCCTCAAAAGCGATGTGTTGCTCTGCGAATTTGGCAAGCAGGGTCATGGCGGTCATCCTTTTTGTGAAATGTGAAGGTCGTTGGCAAAATCGATGAGATTGCGGGCGAGCGCCTGCGGTGCGTCCCGGGCAATCAGATGCCCCGCATGCGGCACACAGCGCAGCTGTACCTGCGGGCAGACCGTCTGGAGCTGGCGAACTTCCGCGTCGCTCACCGGGCCGGAAGGACCGGCACGAACGAGCGTGACCGGCAGCGTCAACGCCTTCGCTGCTTCGGTCATCTGTTCAGCCCTGTTGAGAATGTCGTCGACCAGAGGTGAGGTGCTGAGGGTGGGGGCCTCATCCGCCAGGAACCGCCGGACCTTGTGGCCATCAGGTGCCGGCACGGCGTCCACCAGCATCAGGCCACCCACCTTTCCGGCATCTGCCAGGCCGTCCAGCGCCAGCAGCGCTGCATAGGCGCCAAGCGACGCCCCGGCGATGATCGCCGGGCGGTGTATGCGGATCATCGCCACGGCATCTCGTCCACAAGCCTCTACGCCGTCGGCCGAAGACCCGCCACTCTCGCCATGCCCGCGCTGGTCATAAGACGTGCTTGTGAAACCGGCATCTGCGAGATGCCGCATGACCGGACGCCACACATGCCGCCTCTCCCCGCCCGCATGCAGCAGCAGAAAGTCGGTCTGAGGCGCATGGCCTTCGCCGATCAGCAGGGCATCGCCACGATCAAGCCGGTGCTGGATTATTTCATTACCTTGAGTCATCAAGGTAAGATAGGAAGCAGTACCTTGACATGTCAAGGTATGAATGACACGCTGCCTGAATGAAGGATCAACAGAACCAGCGTGTAAGACGCTCACCTGAAGAAGCGCGCGCTGTGATCATCGCCAGCGCCGAGAAAATTCTCCTGCGCGAGGGCGTGCAGGCGGTTCAGGTGCGGGCCGTGGCGCGTGAGGCCGGCATGACCGATGCCGGCATCACCCACCATTTCGGCAACCGGGACGGTCTGTTGACCGCATTGCTTGACGAGGGGGCCCGCAAGACGCGCGACGCCATCAGCGAGACCGTTCAGGGCTGGGTCGAAGAGGGACCTGACATCGGACGTCTGGTCGAAACCCTGCACGCGCTTTACCGGGGCGGGTACGCGGCACTGGCCCTGCAGCTCCACAACAGCGGCTGGCAGGACACGGGCCGGCCGTTGCTGGAACCGGTCGTCACGCCGCTGATGGCCCGCAATCAGAATCCGGATACCACCGAGGAAGACCTGCGGGCCGCGCTGGCGTCATTGCATCAATGGCTGGCACTGGAACCGGTGTTCGGCTCTCCATTTCGCCGCAGCGCCGGGCTCAAGCGCGACACAAAGGTCAAGCTGCAGCTCGCCTGGTGGGTCCACTCCATCGAAGCGATGCTTCAACCGAACACATGAGGTCAGTCAATGTCCAAGACCTATGCAGGCGACTGCGAGTGCGGCCGTATCCGGATCGAACTGGAGATACCAAAGCCGCTTGAGGACTACGCGGGCAGGGCCTGTCAGTGTGACTACTGTCAGCTGCATGGCGGCGTCTTTTTCTCGGACCCCGATGGCCGCGCGACCATTTACGGCCAGGAACACCTCGTCCGCGAGACCCAGGGCTCGAACCAGGCGACCCTGCTGGTGTGCAGCGGCTGCCGGAAGCTTGCCGGGGCGACATATGTCCATAACGGACAGTGCCTCGGCACCGTCTCCGCTCTCATCATCGGCACGGATCAATGGCTCCAGGACGCGACGCCGGTATCACCGGAAAACCTGTCGCCCGAAGAAAAGGCCAGCCGCTGGGCCAGGCTATGGATGCCGGTCGAGCTGCGATAGGAGGCCGTTGCGGCCCTGTCAAAGGGGATGCTGAGGGGCGTGGGACTGAAGAGACAGCAGGACCTGCTTCGCGAGCAGGGCAAGCTGACCGTCGGTCTGAGACATCCGCTCCTCAGACTTGTCGGCGCTGTTGAAAGCAACGCCATAGGGTGTGGGCGCGCCGCGTAGCGCGTGTGTTATGTCGCGCAGCATTCCAAGCGTGGTAACGGCGCCCTGCATGCCGGCACCGCCGGAAATCAGTCCGACCGGACGTCCGTCGAAGTAAGGACGCGTATCGCGGCTGAGATCTTCTGCGTAGTCCAGCGCATTCTTGATCAGGCCAGAGACCGATCCGTGATAGCCCGGTGACCCAATCACGATGCCGTCGGCGATCCGCAGAGCACCCACCAGATCAGCCGCCTGCTCAGTCCGGTCGGGCGATTCCGGTGCGTAGAATGGAAAGGCGAGGTCAGGCCCTGCGAACATCCGTGTCCTGGCGCCAAGAGCTTCCGCATACGCCAGCGTCTGTTCCACCGCGACCTGCGTCGATGACCCGGGACGCAGCGTGCCGCCCATCCCAACGATGAATGGCTGGCGTGCAGAAGTTTCCACTGTGTGCTGCATGGTCATCGGGAGGGGTCAGACAGCAACATAGGCGCCATCCAGCGGCAGGGCCGCGCCGTTCATATAGGCCGCGCCATCGCTGCACAGCCATGCACAGAGTTCACCCACTTCATGAGGTTCCGCCATGCGCTTGGCGGGGATGTTGTCGATGAGGGGAGCAAGAATTTCCGGCGTGGTGTCCAGAACGTTTTGAACCAGCGGTGTTTTGACGGCACCGGGGCAAACCGCATTCACGCGGATCTTCTGTGTCGCATATTCAGCAGCCGCACTCTTGGTCATGCCGACGACTCCATGCTTGGCCGCCGTATACTGAACAATCTGGGGGCTGCCGATCAGGCCCATGATCGACGCGATATTGACGATCACACCTCCGCCGACCGTTTCCATATGGGCAAGCTGATGCTTCATGCACAGAAACACGCCGCGCAGGTTAACCGAAATGACTTCGTCGAAATCCTCGGTCTTGGTCTGGGAGAACGTACACAGCGATCCCTCAATACCTGCATTGTTGATCGCCAGGTCGATCTGGCCAAACCGGCCGATGGCAGCCTCAAAGGCATGGATGACGCTTGCTTCATCGCGGACATCGCCCTGGGTGCATTCTGCCTCGTGGCCCTGCTTAGTCAGCTCCGCAGCGATGCGGCTGGCTGCCTCACCGTTGAGATCAAAGCCTGAGATGTTTGCACCATAACCCGCAAAGACTCTGGCTGTTGCAGCGCCGATGCCCGACCCGATGCCGGTGATGAAGACTGTCTTGTTGCGTAGATTCATGGCCGGTTTCTCCCAATGCCCATGCCCGATGACGTTCTCTGCCCGTGTCATGTTCAGCGGAACTCGATGGGCATCTTTCCAAGGACACGGAAGAAGGACTCCGACCAGGCGCAGTCGTCATACTGGATTTCTGCCTTTGGCAGCCGTGACACAAAGGCGTGGAAGGCCCGGCTGGCCTCCATACGGGCAAGCTGGTTGCCAAGGCAGGTGTGCGCTCCGCCGCCGAAGGACGTGTGGCTGATGCCCGTGCGGGTGATGTCCATGGTGTCCGGATCATCATGGATGCGCGGGTCGTGATTGGCGGCACCGAGCATCATCCACAGGACCGCGTTCTCCGGCAGTGTCTTTCCGCCGATCTCATATGGTTCGGTAAGGACACGCCAGTTGAATAGCACCGGCGTGTCATATCGCAGGCACTCCTCAACCGTGTTCTTGGCCAGATCCGGGTTCTGCTTCAGCAACTCAGCCTGGCCGGGATTTTCAATGAGCGCCTTTGTGCCGTTGCCGATCAGGCCGATGGTTGTTTCAAACCCCGCAATCAGCAGACCAATGGCCTGAATGGCCAGCTCGACATCCCCGAGCCGGTCGCCCTTTTCCTCTGACTGAATAAGATTGGTCAGCAGGTCCTCACGCGGGTTGGCCCGGCGCAGCTTGATCTGCTCCTCGAAGTAGTCGGCCATCTGCTCGCCGGCCTGCCGGGTCTGCTCAACCACATCTTCAGGAAGGAAGCGGGCAAAGAAGGCATTGGTGCGCGCCGCCGTCCAGACCGTGAACTGGTCAATGTCCTCTTCCGGCAACCCCATGATCCGGCAGATCATGCGGGAGGGAATGCGCAGCGCCAGATCTTCAACGACTTCCATGCCGCCCTGCTTGAGGGCCTTGTGCATGGCTTCATCAACCACACGGTCGATTTCACCTTCGATGTGTTTGAGCGCTGTGGGTGTAAAGGCACCCAGCACAAGCCGGCGCAGGCGGGCATGTGCGGGACCATCCATGTTGAGCATGAAATCCCGGAAGCTGCCCCGCCGGTCCTGGTCATCCATGTTGGGGGACGACCCGTCGGCCAGGGTCTGGCTTGTGGGGGCGTTCCGGAACACGTCCACCACATCCGCGTGGCGGGATATGCGCCAGGGACCAACCGGCGTTTCGTTGACGGGATCATTCTCCCGCAGCTGGTTCATGGCCGGATAGGGATCATCCCGGAAGCTGGGGGCAAAGGGGTTGGCCCCGGCCCAGCCATCATCTTCCACAGCTGCTGCGTTCTGGTCGCTCATGACGCGTCTCCTGCAACCTTGAAGACGTCATAGATGACCTTGCCTGAACCGAAATCGCGCATGCAGCCCAGAAAAACATGCCGGCCAAGCCAGGCATGCTTTTCAGAGTCAGTCTGGAAATAGGGCGTGGAGTAGAAATACATCTCGCTGCCGGGAATGGTGCCGCCGGACTGGATCGTCTCGATCTGCTCGGGCGTCATGTCGCCAATGCCGTTGTAGTGGCAGTAGGCGTGGGTGCCGTCGTCCAGCTCGACGGAAAACCGCACATCCAGATACCAGACACCATTGGGCATGATGGTGATCCAGTCCCCGGCCGGCGAGACCACGGAACCTGAAATGCCCGGGCCATGCATGTCGATGCTGGTCACATTCCAGACCATCTGGGTCCCGACATTATGCACCGGCGCGGCAACCGCATCCCATGTGAAGGCGTATTCAAGTTTCGGCGCGACTGCACCCACAGGTGCACCTGATCCATCGGCGGCCATATCCACTCCCCTCAAGCGTTGGTGGTCTTGTTGCGGGAAGTGTCGGAGATTTGCCGGGCGACAAACCTACCAATTTGGGTGGGCTTTGGGGGCAAAGGTCAGAAAACTGCGCTGTCTTGGTGGCAGGGGTCGGCGGCTGGATGACCCAGCACTCTCATTTACCGGCAGATATGTGGCGCAATCGTTCAAGACCGCCTGCTTGGCACGACCTAGTTTCCTGACGTGGTAAACGCACGGGAGTGTCTGATGTCCTTCATTCTAAACGGTGAATCGCGCACCATTCCGCCGGAGTGGGCTGATGAGCCGCTTCTGTATCTGCTGCGGGAAGAGTTCGGGCTCGTGGGAACGAAGTTCGGATGTGGCGTCGGTATCTGCGGCGCCTGTACCGTAATCGTCGATGGGGTTGCCCAGCGGTCCTGCATTACGCCGGCAGACAGTGTTGAAGGGTCGACCGTGCGCACCATTGAGGGACTGGCCGAGGCAGACAAGCTGCATCCGGTACAGCAGGCCTGGTTGGATCTCGGCGTACCACAATGCGGCTACTGCCAGGCGGGACAGATCATGTCAGCCGTTGCATTGCTGGACGAAAACGCGAGCCCCAGCATGTCCGATGTGGAGGAGGCGCTGAACGACAATCTGTGCCGCTGCGGGACTTACCATCGCATTAGAGATGCCATAGCCCGTGTCGTGGGAGAGTCATGATGCATCGCCGTGCGTTCCTTGCCGCTGCGGGGTCCGGGCTCGTTGTGGCCATCGGTGCAACCGTCTCAGGGTGTTCTGTAATTCCGGTTATCCCGGCCCGTCCCGAACCCGATGTGACAACGGCTCTGGGCTGGATTGCATATCGAGACGGGCGGTACTCGCTTACGGTACCGCGGGCAGAGATCGGACAGAACATAGCCACGGCCATGAAACAGATCGCATGCGCTGAGCTTGATGTCCCATGGGGGGATGTGGACGTCGCCCTCCATGACACCACGATGGATGGTGTCCGGGCCACTGTCGGCAGTGAATCCATCATGGCCTTCGCAGAACCGCTTGCCCAGGCGTGTGCAACACTGCGCGAAGCGGTGGCCGAAGGCCGCTCCACAGGTGAAGTTGTTGTCGCACCACGCCCCGTATCTCAACTCCGCTCCATGAAGATGGGCGGCCTGATCGGCCAGTCACCCGAGATTGCCCAGGGACGTGAGATCGTAACGGGTGCGCCCTTGTATGCGGCGGATGTGAACTTGCCCGGTATGCTCCATGGGCGGGTCCTGCGGGCGCCGGCGTCATTGGAAGTCGCGTCGCGGCCGGTCGGTTGGAACCTGGATGCAGCTCGCCGGGTATCCGGCTTCGTCGCCGTGGTCGAGGACTGTGGTCCGCCTATTGGAAAGGCGCGGGGTCTGGGAATCGTTGCCAACCGGCCCGGAGCTTTGGACGTGATTGCGGAGGCACTTGAGGTCGAGTGGCACAGCGATGAACTTCACCTTTCAGCAGACATTTGCGCCACCATTGATGTTGACGCCCGTCTGTCTGAAGGCGCATTGCCGCACAACGTTTTGGATGGGGCTCCGCAGCCGGGTACCTGGGAGATAGACCTACGGCTCGAGATTCCGCTGGCAGCCCACGGTCCGATCGAGCCGCGCGCCGCAGTCGCGCAGTGGGACGATGGGGCACTCAAACTGTGGGCAGGCACGCAGGACGCGTTCTACGTTCGCGATTTTCTGGCCGACGCCCTGAAGATCAATGCCGATGACGTGGTCGTTCAGTCGTCGCGGGTGGGCGGCGCGTTTGGCGGCAAGGCAATCTGTGTGATGGAGGCAGAGGCGGCGTTTCTGGCGCGCTTCGTGGGAGCACCTGTGAAAGTCCAGTGGACCCGCATGCAGGAATTTGCACTCGGCTTTCATCGTCCGCCCTCTTCTCATCGGGTGAGAGCCCGTCTGGATGACGGGCGCATCACTGATTGGAGCCACGATCAGGTCTCCTCGCATATTCTGTTTACTGCCGCCGTCGTGCCGTCCTGGATGCAGGCAGGAACCGATCTTTTCGTCGGCGACGGCGGCGTGGCCCGAGGCATGGCTGCGCCTTATGACCTCGGCCGGGCACATGCAGCCTATGATGCCATTCGACTGCCGGTTCATACCGGTGCCTGGCGAGGCCTGGGCGCGGGGCCTAACGTGCTGGCAATCGAGAGTGCAATGGATGAAGCCGCAAGGTCAGCTGCGGCGGATCCGGTCGCGTTTCGTCTGGCCCACATTCGCGATCCCCGCCTCGCTGGTGTGCTCAAGCTGGTTGCCGACAGCGCGCAGTGGGGAGCAGCACCAACACCGGCCGCCCCAGGGGAACGGACGGGCCGTGGTCTCGCATGCGGCATATACAAGGAGATGAGTTACGCCGCTGCGATTGCTGACGTTGCCGTCGGGCCAGACGGCGTCGTGAGGGTGACACGGATCTGGTGTGCCCATGACTGTGGTCTGGTCATCAATCCAGACCAGGTTCGTGCCCAGTGCGAAGGAAACCTGGTCTGGAGCATCGGCCTAGTGCTGTCTGACACACTGCCGGTCGAAGAGGGTCACGTGATCGCGCAGACCTTCGCAGACGCTCCGATCCCAAGGCTGAAGGATGTCCCGCCGATCTCGGTTGACCTGGTTCAGAGCGAGGAGCGGTCGACGGGAGCAGGTGAGACAGCCATTGTGGCTGGCCCGGGCGCGATTGCAAATGCGGTGCGGGCGGCAACTGGCATTAGATTGTCCAGCTTCCCGGCATCTCCCGACCAGTTGAAAGCCTGACGACTGCCAAACAATCGCCGAGCGTGGGCTACAACCTGTGCATTGAGCAATCGCGTTGCCATTGAGAGCCGGGAGTTACCATGTAAATGCAGGGTGTCGAACATACCGATGATTTTGCATCCGCGGCGATGATGCGGCTGATCGCTGCCGGGCTCGCGCGCCAGGGCATCGCAGCTGCAGTACATTTCCCAGCGGGCGCACATGTACCGCGCACCGCAAAACGAGACATACTCTCCCGGATCATGCAGGAGCATGGCGCGCTGGCAGTCCTGAGAATTGCAGACGCGGCGTCTCACATGCCACCCGAACCCGTGGTCCAGGCCTTGCTGCGGGCGGACACCATCGACGACATGCTGCGTCGGTGGCATCGGCTCGAGCGCTTCAGCCACGGTCGGCATGTGGTCATCACGCAACGCGCTGACGACGGCAGCTATGCACTGCATCATGTCGCTCGAGACGCCGGTCCAACGCCCTGCGCAGCCGAGACGCTGTTGGTCATGGCCGTTCTGACCACGCTTGCCGAGCAGGTCACCGGCGGACCGGTCGGGTTGTGTGGTACCGATGGCAGCGTCATGCGGCGCGACCGAGTCTGGGTCTTCGACAGGTCGATTTCGACTGCTGGGATGTTCATCATGTCGGGAAGGCGGATTGACCGCTGGGTAAAGCCGCCCTGCACAGTCGCCAGGGAAAGTCTGGCAGATGATCTGCGATCCCACATAGCAACTGACCCGTTGCGGCGCTGGACATTGGTTGATCTGGCGACGGCGGCAGGGCTCCCAACCCGTACGCTACAACGTCGCCTTGCAGCCCAGTCCACGAGTTTTTCGAAACTTGTTGCCGCCGCACGGCTTCAGACCGCCGCGAACTATCTGTGTGACGAGTCAGGGCCTGGCCTGGCAGCTGTCGGGTTTCTCGCAGGCTACTCGGACCAGTCCCATTTCACACGCGCCTTCACGGCAGCAGTTGGCACTACGCCTGCCTCATACAGATCCGACTTCGCGTCATAGGCGCATTGCAATTCCCGCTTGGCTTTATGACGTGAGGTCGAAAAACTGCGCCGCCTTGGCGGCTGCAGTACGGTTTTGCACATTGAGCTTGGCAAAGAGATTTTTGAGATGCCACGCGACCGTGTTGGGCGTGATGCCGTTCTCAGCCGCAATCTGCTTGTTGGTCTTGCCGGCAGCCAGGGCAGCCAGAAGAGTGCGCTCCCGGCGGGTCAGGTCTTCAACCGGGGTGGAGACCTCCTGCTCTTTGGCGGCAAAATCCAGTTCCATGGAAAACAGCTCTGCAAGCTCCTTGAGATAGTCATCGTCGATCGGAGGCAGGTTGCCGGCCCGGCCATGAGCGATCCGCCGCAGGGTGTCTTTCATCAAGGGCGTGCAGTCCCAAAGCTGGTCAAGAAAGACACGCAGATACCGTCCCGGCGCACCACGGGAGATGGCTTTAGCCAACTGGCGTGATGCCCTGTCGTCCTTCCCGGCCTGGTGAAGCGCGCGCGCGTCGAGCACCAGAAAGCGTATGAGCGCGCCTGTGCGCCCTGATGCCTCCGCCTCCACCAGAAAGGGAGTGAGCATGCTGCGCGCCTGTTCAATCTCTCCCTGCAGGGTCAGCAGCAGTGCCTTTGCGCGCACATAGTGACTGCGCGACCGCGGCCAGATGCGGTGGGAGATCGGCGTGTCGTTGGCTGTGATCCGGTCGAGGTCCTCAACAGCATCCGCTGCCTGTGACAGCCGGCCCATGGAGGCGAGGCAGTTCACCCGCTCTGCAAGGGCGTGGACCAGCAGCCGGCGGTGACCTTCCTGATGTCCAAGGATTTCAGCCTGTGCCAGCACATCGAGGCAGGCCGCAGCCCCGTCACGCGCGCGGGCAAACCGGGCCTTTGTAAGGTAGTAGGCAATAACCGCATCAATGGCGGATGATCCGGTCTCGGCTCCATCCGCCCTGGAAAGGCTTTCTGCCGCGTCATCAAGGCGGTTCCGCTCATAGGCGATTTCAGCCAGGAAAGCGTGCGGCATGGGAAAATCGGACTTGAAATGCGTCGCCGCGAGAACCGAGATGGATGTAAATGTCGCCGCCGCAGTATCCAGATCCCCGGATATGATTTCGCCAACGCCCTTGAGGGCTTCCGCATAGATCGCGCCGAGATAGTTCTGCGACTGGGTCTGAATCTCCGAAGCAAATCCGGCCAGGCGGGCCGCGCGGTCGAGACTGCCGGAGAAAATCTGCGCGTAGATCACCACATCCAGCAGGATGCCCTGATTGAACGCGGAGAGATGTTCAAGGCCGGACAGATCAAGGTCAGCCAGATAGGCAATCGCTTCTGCGTCGTCAGCGACATACAGAATGGCGCACTCAAGCAGAAAGGCTTCAAGCTCGAACGTATCCTCTGGAAGGACCAGCGGCGTCTGTGCCTTGACGTCAGGGACAGGGATCGTTTTCAGAACCTCATTTGCCCTGCTGACCTGCCGCTGAAGCAAAAACGTCCAGCCGAGTGCAATGCGCAACTCAGCCCGTCTGCCCAAGACGTCCTCCGGCAGGGCACCAATCCACGATCCCAGCTGACCGACCCGGTAAAAACTGAGGAAGGACCGCCAGATGCCTTCAAGCGCGTCCGCTGTTTCTTCCCATAGTTCTGCCTGTATGCCGTGACGGACCGCGTGCTCATTGAGGTCATGGGCAAGAAACCACCGGTGCGCCCGTTCATGACGGCGTTTCGCTGTGGCCGGATCTGACGAAAAGTGCTGCTTGAGAAAATCACCGAACAGGTGGTGATACCGGTACCAGCCGGCCTCTTCATCGACCGGTTGCAAGAACAGGTTGAGGCGCACCAGTTCTTCCAGCTTGGCCTTGCTGCCTGTGCTCTCGGTCACCTCATCGCACAGCTCCGGCACCAGCAGATCCAGATCGGCAGTGTCCCGCAGAAAATCCTTTGCGTTTTGTGTCAGGTCACCAATGACATCGCGCGCCAGAAACTCCATCACATCCGTGTTGCCGGACTTGAAGTTCTCGATGAACTTGTCTGCCGTGCCTGACTTGGAAGAAACGATGGCGGCAACCTGAAGGCCGATGGCCCAGCCATCCGTATACCGATGAATGGTAGACAGTTGGTCATCATCCAGCGTCAGGCCGTAGCCGGCTTTCAGAAAATCCCGGGCCTCATCAAGGCTGAAACGCAGATCACCGGTGCGCAGTTCAATGACCTGGTCGCGTACCTTGAGGGAGGCCAGGTTGAGGTCGGGGATCGCTCGGCTGGCAAGCACAACGCACAGATTGGGGGGTGCGTTGTGAAGGATGAGTTCCAGAACCTCATTGGTCTGCGCGGTTTCGGCCCGGTGATAGTCGTCCAGGAATAGGGTGATGTCGGTCTCTAGTTGCTGAACTTCGTGGATCAGTGTGTTGACCATCATGTCATTTGACGCACTGGCAAGCTGGCTCGGACTGCCTGCCGGCAGTCGGCCGGGCAGGGACGTGGCCGCATCAATGGCTGCGGAGAGCGAGGTCAAGAAGACCTGTGCCGTCTGATCGTTTTCTTCCAGGGAAACCCAGGCGACGGTCTCCCCCTGCGCCGCCAGGTCCCGGCACCGGTGCGCCAGCAAATTGGTTTTGCCGTAGCCTGCAGGGGCCATGGCCAGCGTCAGAAGATGCCGCTGGCGGCCTTCAATCGCTTTTGACAGGTCCGGGCGCGCAACCACATATCCCCGCGGCAGCGGTGGCTGAAAGCGCGCAGAACTGAGCAAGAATGACACGCGAAGTCTCCCGGCATACTGGCTTGCCCCCCATTTCAGGTGGGTCAATTCAAGCCTATCGGCGTTGGAAAGCGTTACCCCACCAGTTTTGGTGGCTTGGTACCACCCTGCATCAGGCACGGTGCTGTCAGAACGGCCGATATCCGGTCGCAAAACGAGCAGAACGGGGAGATTCCGATGCGTGTTGGGCTACAGATGGTCTTTCAGAACTACGAAAAGCGCGTGCCAGACGCGCAGGTGTTCCGCGAAGAGGCGGCCAACGCCATTCTTGCGGACGAACTGGGCTTTGATGAGCTCTGGCCGGTCGAGCATCACTATGCCGACTATGCTTTCTGCCCGGACAATATGCAGTTTCTGAGCTACATCGCGCCCCAGACCAAGCGCATCAAGCTGGGCACCGGCGCCGTCATCCTGCCGTGGAATGACCCGTATCGTGTGGTTGAAAAGATGATCATGCTCGACATCATGTCTGATGGCCGTGCCATGTTCGGCATGGGCCGCGGGCTGTCAAAGGATGAGTACGAACCCATGGGCATTTCCATGGATGAGGCGCGCGGGCGGTTCGACGAAGCCGCTGAGATCATTCTAGAAGGCCTTGAAACCGGCAAACTCTCCGCAGACGGAGAATTCTGGAAGCGTGGTGAAACCATGGTACGCCCTGCACCCATCGGCTCCTTCAAGGGCCGGTCCATGTCCGTGGCCATGTCACCTGACTCAGCGCTCCAGGCAGCCAAGCTGGGCGTGGGTGTGATGATGTTTACCCAGAAACCCGCTGAAGCATTGCTGCCGGACCTTGATCGCTACCGTGATGCCTTCAAGGAACATCACGGCATTGCCTCACCGGCACCGCGCTTTGCTGACTTTGTCTATTGTTCAACCGATGCTGCCGAGGCGGAGGAAAAAGGCTTCTCCAACATCGCTGCATATTACTCACAGGTGATGCAGCACTACGACTTGATGGGCGAGCATTTCGCGAAGATGAAAGGCTATGAGTCCTATGGCGAAGCAGCAGAGATGCTGAAAGACATTGGCCTTGAAGATCAGGTGCGCGGCTATGTGGATCAGCAGGCCTACGGGACGCCGGACCAGATACTCGCCAAGCTCGAAAAGCGTCGCGAGGTTCTGGGACCATTCTCCCTCAATGCCTGCTTCCGCTACTCCAACCTCACCAACGAGGACGCCCAGGCCAGCATGAAACTGTTCGCCAAAGAAGTTCTGCCGGTCGTCCGCGAATGGGACAAGGAACACGATCAGGCTGCCTGATTGCGGCCAGCCAACCACGACCCAAAATCAGGAAACCCTCGGCGACAGCCGGGGGTTTCTCACATTTGCTGAAGGCTATCTGTGGCAAAAGGTTGGTGGAGCCAGGCGGAATCGAACCGCCGACCTCTTGCATGCCATGCAAGCGCTCTCCCAACTGAGCTATGGCCCCGAAAACCATTTTTTGTGCGCCGTTTTCTGGCGCGGCCTTGTCGGCCTTCTGAAAACCGCCTGTGGGAGGGCGGATTGTCTCCCGCCGGGGCTGGGCCCGATGGCGAAAGAGGCGGGACATTACTTGGCGTCCCGCCGCATATCAAGCGCATATTTCAGACAGTCTGACTGACCTGCAGACTGCCCGGTGACGGCAACTTCCAGTCGCCGTGCTGCCTAGTCGTCGTCGCCCTTGCCGGTGGGGATCACGTCGGAGAGGTCATCATCCTCGTCGTCATCATCATCGGAGAGGAACGTGTCGTCCTCGTCATCTTCTTCGAGTTCGGTATCGATGTCGTCGTCGCCGAGATCAGGCAGATCGTCGTCATCGTCCTCATCGTCGTCATCTTCATCAAGACCGGGCTTGCGCTTGCGAGATGACTTCTTCTCGCCGGACGCAACCTCATCGAGGCTCTCCGTGCCGTCATCCTCAATCTCGTCTTCGTCCTCAACCTCTTCGGCTTCAGCATCCTCCGCCGGCGTCTCAGCCTCTGCTGCCTGAGCTTTCGCCTTGGCACCACGACGTGGCTTGGGCGGGGCCGCCTGGGCCCATTCGTGGTCGCATTTGGGACAATGGATGGGATCTTTTTTGAAGTCGTAGAATTTTGCGCCGCATTCCGGGCAAATCTGCTTCGTTCCCCATTCGGGCTTTGGCACGGGCAAGCCTCTTTCAACGTAAGACGTGGAGGGGCGGTTTGTTCCGCCGACGTTAGGTTTTCCCATTGCCACGATCATTCCGGACTGTCAAAAGAGAAATGCGCGTGTGACCCCAATTCTGGTCCGATTAAGCTCAAACGCGCGTTCCTGTTGGCATTTTTGACGCACCGGCGCCCTTCAAATGACCCTGACCACCGCAAACCCATCGCACGGCCATTCTTCTGCGGCGGCGCTGCCCTGGCGTGCGGCCCCCGCCGGGGCCCTCAAGGGCGATGTGCGCGTGCCGGGCGACAAATCCATGTCGCACCGCTCCCTGCTGCTCGGCGCCCTCGCCGTCGGACGTACGACGGTGACCGGGCTTCTGGAAAGTGATGACGTGCTGGCGACGGCAGGGGCCGTCAATGCGATGGGTGCGCACGCAGTCGACAGGGGAAACGGCAACTGGGAGATTGACGGTGTGGGCATCGGCGGTCTCGCCGAGCCGCAGCAGGCGCTCGACTTCGGCAATGCGGGCACCGGCAGCCGGCTGATGATGGGCGTTGTCGCCGGCCACCCGATTTCAGCCACCTTCATTGGCGATGCCAGCCTGTCTCGCCGCCCCATGCGCCGCATCACCAACCCGTTGAGCCTGATGGGGGCAACTTTTGCGGGGCCTGAAGGCGGCACGCTGCCGATCACGGTCACAGGCGCCCGGCCGCCGCTTCCCATTACCTACACGCTCCCCGTTGCGTCGGCGCAGGTAAAGTCCGCTGTGCTGCTGGCAGGATTGTCCGCACCCGGACAGACGACGGTACTCGAGCCCGTGCGCACCCGCGATCATACGGAAAACATGCTGCGCGCCTTTGGCTGCGATGTAGCGGTGGAAGAAGGCCCCCATGGCATTCACGCGGTGCGGGTGACCGGCGAATGCGAATTGACACCGGCCCATGTGGATGTGCCTGCCGATCCTTCATCGGCTGCCTTCCCGCTGGTGGCCGCGCTGCTGATAGACGGGTCGGACGTGGTTGCCCGGGATGTTATGGTGAACCCCCTGCGCGCGGGACTCTTCACCACGCTGAAGGAAATGGGCGCGGACATTGCGTTCGAGAATGAACGTGAAAGCGGTGGTGAGCCGGTTGCGGATATCCGCGCCCGCTTCGGCCCGCTCACAGGCGTCGAAGTGCCGCCGGAACGCGCCGCCTCCATGATTGATGAATATCCTGTCCTGGCCGTGGCCGCTGCCTTTGCAACCGGCAAAACGGTGATGCGTGGGCTGGAAGAGCTGCGGGTGAAGGAAAGCGACCGCATTTCCGCCACCGTCGCCATGCTGGAAGCCTGTGGGGCTCAAGTAGAAGAGCTGGAAGACGGGATGATCGTCACCGGCAATGGGGGCGCCATTCCAGGCGGCGGCCATGTGCTGACCGGTCTTGATCACCGCATTGCCATGTCAGGCCTTGTGGCGGGGCTGGCTGCAAAGTCGGCGGTGACCATTGATGACGCGGCGATGATTGCCACGAGCTTCCCCGCCTTCCGCGACCTGATGGTCGGGCTGGGCGCGCAGATTTCGCCCACCAACGGGTAAGGCAGCCTGATGAAGTCACTTGTGATCGCCATTGATGGTCCCGCCGCAGCGGGGAAGGGAACCATCGCCAAAGAGCTGGCGAAGACGCTGGATCTTGCCTATCTCGACACAGGCTCACTCTATAGAGCGGTGGCCCATGCGGTGATCCTCGCGGACGGCGATCCCGCCAGCGATGCAGATGCAGCCCACGCGGCAAAGACGCTGGACATTGAAGCCATCGACCAGGCGGCGATCCGCACACGCGAAGTTGGCAGTGCGGCTTCACAGGTGGCCGCCAAGCCGCAGGTGCGCGCCGAACTGCTGGAAACCCAGCGCCGTATCGCCAAACACCCGCCTGCCGGAAAGGCCGGCGTGGTGATGGACGGGCGGGACATCGGCACCGTGGTGTGCCCGGACGCGGACGTGAAACTCTATGTCACCGCCTCTGATGATGCCCGTGCCCACCGGCGCTGGCTGGAACTGATCAAGGCGGACCCGGATCTGACCGAAAAACAGGTGCTGGCGGACCTGACTGAAAGAGACCGCCGGGACAGCGAAAGAGCCACGTCGCCCCTGGTGCAGGCGGCGGATGCAACCTTGCTCGACACCACCAATTTGAGTATAGAAGCGGCGATCCAAGCGGCGCTCGATATTGTCGGGCGGCGATAGTCACGTTTCTTAAGGGAGTTGCTCTTAACTAACCGCTGTCTGACGCCACTCATCATATTGCCGTCGCAAGGTGTGAAAGACCCCGGAAACCGGGAGATTTCGCGCCTTTTTTGATGGGGCAGACGCCCCGGAATGTGGATCAGCACGACCCTAAAAAGCCGCTACCCAAGCGGAAGACCGCCGGAGACAACCGTGCGGCCCGAAAAACATATATCGCTACTGGAGCAACCATTTATGTCTCAAACTGCGGCCGATCCCGGCCTTAACCCGACGACCGACGATTTTGAAGCCCTCCTGATGGAGAGCCTCGAGACCACTCACATGACGGAAGGCTATGTCGTCAAAGGCACCGTCACTGCCATCGAAAACGACATGGCAATCGTGGATGTGGGTCTCAAGACAGAAGGCCGCGTGCCTCTTAAGGAATTTGCAGCCCCCGGCCAGGACCACGGTCTGACGATCGGTGGTGAAGTGGAGGTCTATCTCGAGCGCGTGGAAAACGCGATGGGTGAAGCCGTCCTCTCCCGCGACAAGGCCCGTCGCGAAGAAGCCTGGGAGCTTCTCGAAAAGGCTTTCGAAAAGAACGAGCGTGTCGACGGCCACATCTTCGGCCGCGTCAAAGGCGGCTTCACCGTCGATCTCGGTGGTGCGGTGGCCTTCCTGCCGGGCAGCCAGGTCGATATCCGCCCCGTGCGCGATATCACACCGCTCCTCAACATCACCCAGCCCTTCCAGGTGCTGAAGATGGACCGCCGCCGCGGCAACATCGTGGTATCCCGCCGTGCCGTGCTTGAAGAAACACGGGCCGTACAGCGTGCGGAACTCGTCGAGAACCTCACCGAAGGTCAGATCCTCGAAGGCGTGGTCAAGAACATCACCGACTACGGTGCATTCGTGGATCTGGGCGGCGTCGACGGCCTCCTGCACGTCACGGACATTGCATGGCGTCGTGTGAACCACCCGACGGACGTTCTGTCCATCGGCCAGACGGTCAATGTGCAGGTCATCAAGGTCAACCAGGAAACCCAGCGTATTTCGCTTGGCATGAAGCAGCTTGAGGCTGATCCCTGGGATGGCGTGGAAGCCAAGTACCCGGTTGATCTCAAGATCAAGGGCCGCGTGACCAACATCACCGATTACGGCGCATTCGTTGAGCTGGAGCCGGGCGTTGAAGGTCTGGTCCACGTCTCTGAAATGAGCTGGACCAAGAAGAACGTGCATCCGGGCAAGATCGTTTCGACGTCTCAGGAAGTCGAAGTGATGGTGCTGGAAGTCGACCCTGTGAAGCGTCGCATCTCGCTTGGTCTCAAGCAGTGCCTCGACAATCCGTGGTCGTCCTTCATGGCCAACTTCCCGGTCGGTACTGAAGTCGAAGGCGAGATCAAGAACATCACCGAGTTCGGTCTGTTCGTTGGCCTCGACGGCGACGTGGACGGCATGGTCCACCTCTCCGACCTCGACTGGAACCGCTCCGGCGAAGAAGCCATTGCCGAGTACACCAAGGGCGACATGGTGAAAGCCACCGTTCTGGATGTGGACCCGGACAAGGAGCGCATCTCCCTTGGCATCAAGCAGCTGGGCGGTGATCCGTTCGAAAGCGTTGGCGACATCCGCCGTGGTGAAGTCATTACTGTTACGGTCACCAATGTGGAAGAGAACGGTCTGGAAGTGTCTGTGGGTGAAGAGCAGTTCACCTCTTACATCCGCCGCTCCGAGCTCAGCCGTGACCGCGCCGAGCAGCGTCCTGACCGCTACAATGTGGGCGACAAGATCGATGCCCGCGTGACCCAGATCGACAAGGCCTCGCGCCGCGTGTCCCTGTCGATCAAGGCGAAGGAAATCGCCGAAGAGAAGGAAGCCGTCGAACAGTATGGCTCCACCGACTCCGGTGCGTCCCTCGGCGACATTCTGGGTGCGGCCCTCAAGGGCAAGGACGACGAGTAGTCGTTTTCCACAAGGGCTGACGTTTCGCTCTTAGGGCGGAGCCGGCAGAAAATCATGAATGGCGGCAGGGAATGACCCTGCCGCCATTTGTGTTTTAAGCAGGCAAACTACGCGTTTTAGGCCGCGAACATGGCGCTGCGGTGTGTGCTCAGATCGTGCGTCAAAATGACACTATGTCAGTAATCCCTGTCTTTCAAAGGGGCGTGACGGATAACCCCTTGAAAATGTTGGTCTTGTTGCGCTGACGCAGCTTGACGACCCCGGTCCCCTCGGGCATCGTTGAAGTCTGAGGCACTAGGGACAAGGGCCTGATGATTAAGTCAGAACTCGTACAGCGGTTGGCGCAGGCCAATCCGCATTTGTATCAACGCGACGTCGAGCGCATCGTCGGCACGATCTTTGAGGAGATTGCGCAGGCGCTTGCCAATGGCGACCGTGTGGAATTGCGTGGTTTCGGCGCATTTTCCGTCAAGACACGTCCGGCACGTACCGGCCGCAACCCCCGCACCGGCGAGCCGGTGGAGGTGGAGGCCAAGTCCGTGCCGTTCTTCAAGACCGGCAAGGAACTGCGTGAGCGGCTGAACCGCCGTCCGCTTGGCTCGGCTGATGCGGCAACAGAAGCCGGCCAGCCGGACAATGATGACCTCCGCCGCGACCTCACAACCAACGTTGCCGCCGGCGAATAAGCGCATTTCGTAGCGACGGGCCCGACACCGGGCGCGCTGGTGCGTGCGTGCGCGCAGGCGGTAGGCAGGGACCCGCGGTCTGCGGTAGCATCCGGTCAGTCCGGGTGATCCCTCCGGTCAGAAATCTAACAAAGGCTGTGTGTTCGTGACGTTGAAGACCTGGTTCATTCTTCTGCCCTGCGCCCTTGTTGGCGTCGTGCTGACGCTGGCAAATATGGTGCCGGTACAGTTCAGCCTTGACCCCTTCTCTGCCACGCGTCCGGCGCTGGCATTCACCGTGCCGCTGATCGTCGTGATCATGGGCGCGTTTCTGGCCGGTCTGCTGGCCGGTGGCCTGGGTGCCTGGGTCGGCCAGGGAAGCCATCGCAGGGGCGAACGGGTAGCCAAGCGTGAACTGAAGCGCGTGCAGAAGCAGCAGGACGCCGCCAATTCAAACAGTGTTGATGGGACGGGCACGGCGGTGGCCCTGGCGCCATCGAGCGCGTCGTCACTGCCAGCGCAGACATCTCATGCGTCTCGTAACGGCGGCTGAAATAAACCAGGCACTGGATGTCCGCTCCTTGATGGAGCGGCTTCGATCCGCGTTTCGTGCTGACATTGCCAACCCGCAGCGATCCCTTCACCACATTGAATCAAGCCTTGGACCGGACGAGCCCGGCGCCGGCGACCTGATGCTCATGCCCGCCTGGGTGCGCAGCACCGCACGCCAGGGTGATATGAGCGGCCGGCGTGGCTATATCGGCGTCAAGATTCAGGCCGTCTTTCCGGACAACCGGGCGCATGGAGTTCCCTCCCTGACCGGCGTCTACGTGCTGATGTCCGGGCGAACCGGCGAGCCGCTGGGACTGCTCGATGCACCCACGCTTACAGCCTGGCGCACCGCCGCAGCCTCGGCCCTGGCCGCGACCTATCTGGCGCGGCAGGATGCCGAACGCCTGCTTGTCATCGGCGCAGGCGCTCTGGTGCCCCATCTCATAAAGGCCCATGCCGAAGCCCGCCCGATCTGCAATGTGCTGATCTGGAATCGCACCCCGGCAACCGCTGAAAAACTTGCCCGCAAGCTGTCGCGCCCGGACATGAAGGTTGCCGCCACGACTGATCTGGAAGGCGCGGTTGGTGGTGCGGATATCATCTGCACGGCTACCGGCAGCACCCAGCCACTGGTCAAAGGGGAGTGGCTGCGGCCCGGTGTGCATCTTGATTGCATTGGCGGCTACCGCCCGGACATGCGGGAAGTGGATGACGCGGCCGTATCCCGCGCGCGCATCTTTGTGGACACCCGCAACGGTGCGCTCAGCGAAGCAGGCGACATTGTCTCCCCGCTGGAGAGCGGCGCGATCACCACGGACGACATCACCGCCGACCTGCATGACCTGGCCCGTGGTGAGAAAGCCGGTCGCCGCTATCACGACCAGATCACGCTGTTCAAATCAGTAGGGGTCGCACTGGAAGATTTGGCCGCTGCGACGCTGGCCTTTGAGCGGACCTAGCGTTGTGACGAATGAGGGAAGAGATTTGGTTTTGCGGCTGAGCGATTTACTCAATGTCGCCGGTTATGCAGCATATGCCGCAATACTCGAGACAGCCTTGGAGCATAGTTCCAAGGAAGAATTCTTGTCCGCTCTAAATTCCAACGACATTTGGGGTGGAGCTGGGTCCATTGCTGATCAGGCGTTTTCGCCGGTGTCAGTGGTAGATGCCAACAGAGCCGAGTTCGCGCGGCTTATGACGGCGTTAGCGGATTTCATGCTGGATTGCGATGCCGCGAGCAACGAGCGAGTGCGGTTCTGGCATCAGGCATTCCGGCGGACCTAGAACATCTCTCGGGTGACGAACCTGTATTCCACCGTGTCGTCCTGCGTCTGTTCAGTCACCTCCCGAGCACCGGCCTGAGCGATGGCCCTGGGCCAATAGGTCCGAGCGCCGACATTTTGAAGCATGACATGCAGGCTCCAGCTACCGCGATGCGCCTCGAAAAGGTGCCGGGTGGCGTCAGCGCCCAGCCCCAATTCGCGATGAGAGGGAAGGATGTAAAACTCGGCCATGACGAAGTCCGTATCGCAGGCGCCGGAAGCTCTACCTGCAACAAGGGCAAAACCGGCTGTTTTCTTGTCATGCAGAATGAGATAGGGCCAGCGCCCGGCTGGCTCCTGCCAATAGGAATCGAAATAGGGATAGGGCCTGGCGACGGGCGCATAGGCGCTGAGCTCGTCCAGGTACGCATCCAGCATTTGACGCAGGGCGGGCTGATCTGACGTTGCGGCAAGCTGCACTTGCGATGGCATTATTCTCTCCCTGAGGTGCTGTAGCCGCACTTTCCCGGTGATATTACCCCTGACGGCCCGGATTTCCCGCGTTATGCTTTTTGCCGTGGCTGACGACTGGCGCCAAATGACCAGCGCGGCCCGCAGGGAAGTGTAATAAGCGAAACGCAATGAGGGAGGGCGGGCATCATGAGCAACGCCATTACGATCGACCGGCTGACGCCGACCATCGGCGCGGAGATTTCCGGCGTTGATATGAGCCAGCCGCTGGGCAATGAAACATTCGCTGCCGTCCATGATGCGCTGATGGCCCACGGCGTGATCTTTTTCCGCGATCAGGACATCACGCCGGAGCAGCACAAGGATTTCGCCAGCAAGTTCGGCCACCTGCAGGTGCACCCGTTTGCACCAAACCTGGGTGAGGACCATCCTGAGATCATCGTCATCGAGCATGGGCCCAAGCGCAAACCCGACCTCAACAACTGGCACACGGACGTGACCTTCATGCAGGAGCCGCCGCTTGGCTCCGTGCTGCACGCCAAGATCATGCCGGAGACCGGTGGCGATACCATGTGGGCGAGCATGTATGCGGCCTATGAGGCCCTGTCAGACCGCATGCAGCGTCTGCTGGGCGAGCTGACCGCAGTACATGACTACGAACATGTCTTCGGCAGGACAGGCCGTCTCTACGGCAACCAGGGTGATGGCAAGATGGACGCGGAGCGGAAAAAACATCCGCCTGCGGAGCATCCTGTCATCCGCACGCACCCGGTCACGGGCCGTCAGGGCATTTTCGTGAATTCCAGCTTTACCACTCACATCAAGGACATGAAGCAGAAGGAAAGCGACGCACTTCTCGCCTTCCTGCATGAGCATGTGAAACAGGCGGAGTTCCAGTGCCGCTTCCGCTGGAAGAAGAACTCGGTCGCCTTCTGGGACAACCGCTGCACCCAGCACTACGCCATTGCCGACTATTTCCCGGAACATCGCCAGATGCACCGCGTCACCATTGATGGTGACCGGCCCCAATATCGGTCAGAGCACCGCGCCAACTAAATCCCCCACAAGAAGAGGAAAGACCATGGAAGAACTCATCAACAGCGTAACCGCAGCAACGACCTATTCAGGTGATCTGCTGGCCGCGCTCTATGTCATGGCGGCCTGGACGGCCGTCACGTGGATTCTCATGACCTTTGTGCGTCTCGGCGCCATGAACGAAGCCGGCCTGACGCCGGATGATGCCAAGCATACAGACGCACTGAACGTGCTGCCGGCGCGCCCGCGCCAGATGGCGGACAATTACAACCATCTGTTTGAAGTGCCGGTCATCTTCTATGCCGTCGTTCTGGCCATTCTGGTGAGCGGCCGGGCGGATGAAATCCACATGTACTGCGCCTGGGGCTTCGTGATTTCCCGCGTCGTTCACTCCCTGTGGCAGTGGACCAGCAATGCCGTCGCGATCCGCTTCCCGGTCTTCGCCCTGGGCTGGATCTTCCTGATGGTGATGATCGTCCGCGAACTGCTGGCAGTTCTCTAGACCGGACGCAGGGTGGCAACACCCATATGTGATCCCCGGAACGGGCGTTCTCGTACTAAGGATGGATGCCTGTTCCGGGAGACCACATCATGTCAGACACACGCCGCCAGATACTCACTGTCGTTACCGCCATCGCACAGGCGGCCGCGCCTGCCATGCCGGCCCTCGGGCTTGGCATATCGGTCGGCGCGCGCGACGGCGTGGCGTCGCCGCTGGAAGTCCCTGCCGGATACGCCTTTTCGATCTGGGGCGTGATCTTCCTCCTCGGCCTCATCTACGCGGTGCAGCAGGCGCTGCCGTCCGCCAGAACCTCCTCCCTCTACCGCGAGATCGGCACAGGCGCATGGATGCTGTTCGGCCTTTCCACCGCCTGGATGGTGGTGGCGCAGTTGAACGGCCCCAACGCCGTCCTCGCCGTTATCATCGTTGTCATGCTGGTGATCGCCCTGCGCATTCTCGCAACCGCATGGGACAATCGCGGCAACACCGCCCGCACGGTGGTGATGCCCCTGTTCGGTCTCTATGCCGGTTGGCTGACCCTGGCGACGGCCCTCAACATTTCAGGTGTGCTGCGCGATTTCGGCCTCGCGCCGTTTGATCTGCCGGACTGGCAGTACGCCTCTGTGGTGGTGCTCGCAGCCACGCTGGTGGCCATCCCCATGCTGATGCGCGTGCGCGGTCTCGTCTGGTATGCCGCAGCGGCGGTCTGGGGTCTGTTGGGGGTTGCCGTCAAGGACATTCCCCTGGGTCAGCCTGAGGCATATGTGGGGATTGTGGCCGGTGTCATCGCGCTCATTCTGGTGCTGCTCGCCGTCAATTACCGCCGCACCAAGTACCTCGAGCCCGACTATCCGTTTGAGTAGGCGGATGCGTCGCGAACATTGTAGTAGAGTTATGCTGTGCCCGCGGTGCCGTTGGAAACCAAGCCATGATCCACACTCCTGATTTTCACGATGGCCTATTTCTGGGGATTGATTTGCGTACGGAAAGCGTTGGGCAGGTCTTTCTAAGGGACTTGGACGGTCGAGATGGCTGTTTGACTCTGCATTTCTTGACCCGCTTAAGATGTGATGATTTCCGCGAGGGCAACATCATTCTAGACGTGAATATCTACCACTGTGATGAGCCACCCATAGATCACATAAATTGGCTCTACTCGATCGATGGCAGGCAGGCATCAACCGGCTACTGTTTGGAGCAATCTGCCAGAGTCAAAGACGGTACTGCGACACTTGTTGTGCTGTCCGCGTCTTATGGAGGCGTTCTGGCAGCGATGTGCGAGACCCATGAGTTTGTTTGGAAATCTGCATAGCAGCCCTCCAGCGATGGATTGGGAGCATGCCGCCTGTGCTGCTATAAACCGGCCCATGAGCATGTTTGAAAATCCGGTCTTCTGCGCCCTTGATACGCCCTCGCCGGACAAGGCGGCGAAGCTTGCGCACGATGTAGGGGAGGCGGTCGGCGGCCTGAAGCTGGGCCTTGAGTTCTTCATGGCGGCAGGGCCGGAGGGTTTTGCGCAGGTGGCAAAGGAAGGTCGCCCGATCTTTCTTGATCTCAAGCTGCATGACATTCCCAATACGGTGGCGGGCGCGGTGCGTTCCCTGCTGCCCCTGAAGCCTGCCATCCTCAATGTGCATGCCCAGGGCGGCATGGCGATGATGCGGGCGGCGAAGGCGGCAGCCGATGAAGCGCCGGAGGGTGCCCGGCCGATGATGATCGCCGTCACCATGCTCACCAGTCTTGATCAGTCGGATCTCGAGCGTCAGGGCACCCGCGTGGCGCCGACGGATTTCGTGCGCCGCCTTGCTGAACAGACCGCGGAAGCCGGCCTTGAAGGCGTCGTGTGCTCGGCCCACGAAATCGAAACCCTGCGCGCCGATCTGGGCCCGGACTTCAAGCTCATCGTGCCGGGCATCCGGCCTGCGGGCGCAGACATCGGCGACCAGAAGCGGGTGATGACCCCGGCTGAGGCGCGTGATCTGGGTGCGGATATTCTGGTGATCGGCCGTCCGATTACCGCTGCGGAAGACCCTGGCGCCTCCGCCCGCGCCATTGCCGCTGATCTGGGCCTCTAAGTCATGTCCGCACGCACCAGGTCCGGCCCGGCCATAAAGATCTGCGGTGTGACAACGCCCGAAGCAGTCGACGCGGTCAACGCCATTGAAGCGGATATGGTGGGGCTGAACTTCTTCCCGAAGAGCCCCCGCTACGTCACTCCTCAGCAGGCCTGCGATCTGGCAGCGGGCCTGACGTCATCGGTTCAGTCGGTCGCCCTCGTCGTCAATGCCCATGATGATGAACTCGATACCATCGTCGCCGGCGCCGCGCCGAACATCATTCAGGTGCATGGGAGCGAAACCCCTGAACGGGTGGCGCAGATCAAGGCCCGGTTTGGCCTGCCGGTCATCAAGGCGCTGCCGGTTGAAACCGCCGGCGACATTGAAAAGGCCCGTCTTTACGAAGACGCCGCCGATTGGTTGCTGTTTGACGCCAAACCCCCTAAATCACTCGATAATGCGTTGCCCGGTGGCAATGGGCTGGTCTTCGACTGGCGCCTGCTGACGGGTTTCACGAGCCATTGCCCCTGGATGCTCTCCGGCGGGCTGGATGCGGACAATGTGGCCGAAGCAATCCGGATTTCCGGTGCCCGGGCCGTGGACGTCTCATCCGGTGTCGAGAGCCAACCCGGTCTCAAGGATCCCCAGCGGATCAAGGATTTTGCCGCTGCCGTCCGCTCTTAGGATGGCGCGGCCTGAAAGGACTTGCTGTGAGCGGATCAGCATCACATTCCGGCACCCCCAACTCGTTCAAGACGGGTCCGGACGAACACGGCCATTTCGGGCTCTATGGCGGCCGCTTCGTGGCGGAAACCCTGATGCCCAACGTACTGGCTCTGGACAAGGCGTACCGGGCCGCCAAGAAGGACCCGACCTTTGATGCGGAGTTGCTGGAGTTCCAGCAGCACTACACAGGCCGCCCCAGCCCGCTCTATTTTGCGGAACGGCTGACAGAACATCTCGGCGGCGCGAAAATCTACTTCAAGCGCGACGAGCTGAACCACACGGGCAGCCACAAGATCAATAACTGCCTGGGACAAATCCTGCTCGCCAAGCGCATGGGCAAGACCCGCATCATTGCTGAAACCGGCGCCGGCCAGCACGGCGTGGCAACCGCGACGGTGGCGGCACGCTTTGGTCTTCCGTGTACGGTTTATATGGGCGCAACCGACATTGACCGCCAGGCGCCCAATGTGTTCCGCATGAAACTGCTGGGTGCGGAAGTCGTGCCTGTCACGTCCGGCACCGGCACCCTCAAGGATGCCATGAACGAAGCCCTGCGCGACTGGGTGACGAATGTGGAAGACACATTCTACATCATCGGCACGGTCGCCGGTCCGCACCCTTATCCGGAACTCGTTCGTGACTTCCAGTCGGTGATCGGCAAGGAAGTCCGCACACAGATGATGGAGCGCGAAGGCCGCCTGCCGGATTCGCTCATCGCCTGCATCGGCGGCGGCTCCAACGCCATGGGGCTGTTCTATGAGTTCCTTGATGAGCCGGATGTGGATATCTACGGCGTTGAGGCTGCGGGCCATGGGTTGGACAAGCCCGGCGAACATGCCGCGTCATTGACCGGCGGATCGCCCGGCGTACTGCACGGCAACCGAACCTACCTGTTGCAGGACGATGATGGCCAGATCATTGAAGGCCACTCGATTTCAGCGGGCCTCGACTATCCCGGCATTGGCCCCGAGCATTCCTGGCTCAAGGATTCGGGCCGCGTGACCTATCTGTCCACGACCGATGACGAAGCGCTCGAAGCCTTCCAGCTGTGCACGCGGCTGGAGGGCATTATTCCCGCACTCGAGCCGTCACACGCACTCGCGCGGGTGACAGAGCTGGCGCCGAGACTGCCGAAGGATCATCTGATGGTGATGAATCTGTGCGGCCGGGGCGACAAGGACGTATTTGCTGTTGCCGGTTATCTCGGCGTGGAGCTTTAAGAGATGACCCAGACCCGTATCGACAAACGCTTCGCTGACCTGAAGGCTGAGGGCAAGAAGGCCTTCGTTGCCTATGTCACCGCCGGTGACCCGGACGCCGACACCTCCCTCAAGATCGTCAAGGGTCTGCCTGCGGCGGGCGTCGACATCATTGAGCTCGGTATGCCGTTCTCCGACCCCATGGCCGATGGCCCGGCCATTCAGGCCGCGGGCCTGCGCGCGCTCAACGCTGGTGCGACCATGATCAGGACACTGGAGCTTGTGCGCGCCTTCCGGGCGGAAGATGACACAACTCCCGTCGTGCTCATGGGCTACTACAATCCCATCTACATTTATGGCGTCGAAAAGTTTCTGGCGGACGCTAAAGCCGCAGGCGTTGATGGCCTCATCGTGGTGGATCTGCCGCCGGAAGAAGACGAGGAGCTATGCATCCCGGCGATGAACGCCGGCGTGAACTTTATCCGCCTGGCAACACCGACCACGGACGAAAAGCGGCTTCCTGCCGTCCTCGCCAACACGTCCGGGTTTGTCTACTACGTCTCCATCACCGGCATTACTGGCTCGGGGTCCGCGCAGGTGGAGAAGGTTGCATCCGCCATCACCCGCATTTCCGGCGCCACCGATCTGCCGGTCGTTGTTGGCTTCGGCATCAAGACGGCGGATCAGGCCCGCGACATGGCCGGTGTGGCAGATGGGGCTGTGGTGGGCTCCGCCATCGTGGACTGCGTGGCCTCAACGCTTGATGCAGATGGGCGCGCGACGGATGAAACCGCAACGAAGGTTCTGGCAATGGCGGCTGATCTGGCCGCGGGCGCCCACGCCGCGTAGACTGAGAAAAAGCATGATTTCGCCTGAATTTGCCGCCATATAGGGTGAGCAGCAGGCCCAGGGAACGGACGTAAGGAACATACGATGAGCTGGCTTGAAAATGTGGTGCGCCCGAAAATCCGCACCTTCCTTTCAGCAAAGCGCGATACGCCGGACAATCTCTGGCACAAGTGCAAGAATTGCGGCGAGATGATTTTCCACCGGGACCTGGAGGAAAACCTTCACGTCTGCACCAATTGTGGTTTTCACGGACGGCTGCGCGCCAAGGCCCGCCTCGACAACCTGTTTGACGGCGGCACCTGGGAGAAGATCGACAATCCGGAAGTGCCGGTTGATCCCCTCAAGTTCCGCGACCAGCGCAAATATACCGACCGCCTGAAGGAAGCCCGCACCAAGACCGGTGAAGAAGATGCCGTCACCATCGCGCTCGGCGCCATTGGCGGCCAGAATGCTGTGGTGCTGGTGCAGGACTTTGCCTTTATGGGTGGCTCGCTTGGCATGGCGGCAGGCGAAAGCATCGTCAAAGGCGCTGAACTGGCCGTTGAGCGCCGCGCGCCCCTCATCCTGTTTGCTGCTGCCGGTGGCGCACGGATGCAGGAAGGCATCCTGTCCCTGATGCAGATGCCACGGTCGACGGTGGCCGTGCAGATGGTGCGCGAAGCTGGCCTGCCTTACATCGTGGTGATGACCGACCCGACGACCGGCGGCGTCACCGCGTCCTACGCCATGCTTGGCGACGTGCATATTGCAGAACCCGGTGCGCTTATCGGTTTTGCCGGCCCGCGCGTGATCGAGCAGACCATCCGCGAGAAACTGCCTGAAGGCTTCCAGCGCGCCGAATACCTGCTGGAGCACGGCATGGTGGACATGGTGGTGAAGCGCGGCGACATGCGCGACACGCTCGCCCGCCTGATTTCGCTGCTGATGGTGGAACCGGCAACAGCCCCGGCTGTGCAGTCCAACATGCCTGTGCCGCATGATGGTGGCGGCGCGCCTGCGCCCACCCCGGGCGCCTAGAGCGGGTCCCATTTTCGTGTCAGTCGATGCCATTCCTCAGCGCCAGTCCAGTGACGCCATTCTCGACCGGCTGACAGGCCTGCACCCCAAACTCATCGACCTGTCGCTTGGCCGCCTGGAGCGCCTGCTGGGTGCACTCGGCAACCCGCACCTGCACATCCCGCCGGTCATTCACGTGGCGGGGACCAACGGCAAGGGGTCTGTGGTTGCCTATCTGCGGGCGATGTTTGAGGCGCAGGGGCTGCGGGTTCACACCTACACGTCACCCCATCTTGTCAAATTTCACGAGCGCATTCGCGTACCCGATGCCACCGGCAAGAGCGCGCCGGTGTCTGAGGATGAATTGATCCGTCTTCTGAGCGATTGTGAAACCGCGAATGACGGCGGCGACATCACCTTCTTTGAGATCACGACGGCTGCGGCCTTTCTTGCGTTCTCGCGCATCCCGGCTGATGTCACCTTGCTGGAGGTGGGCCTTGGCGGGCGCTTTGATGCGACCAACGTCATTGAAAGCCCGCGCGTCTGTGTCATTACCCCGGTCTCCCTCGATCATCAGAGCTTCCTTGGTGACACGGTGGGCGAGATTGCCGGTGAGAAGGCGGGCATTCTCAAGCGCGGCATACCCGCTGTCATCGCACCGCAGGTCGATGAGGCGCTGGAGGTTATTGAAGGCGAGGCCGCGAAGCTGGAAGTGCCGCTGGCGCGCTTCGGCCAGGAGTTCACAGCCTTTGAAGAGCACGGACGTCTGGTGTTTCAGGATACGACAGGTCTGCTTGATCTCCCGCTCCCCGGGCTGCGTGGACGCCATCAGGTTGCAAATGCCGCAACCGCCGTCGCCGCCGCCCGCGCCTTTGGCAGTCTGGACGAAACAGCCATTGGCGATGGTCTGAAGCAGGTGGAATGGCCTGCCCGCATGCAGCGCCTGGCTTCCGGCGCGCTGGCTGACAAGGCCTCCGGTGCCGAGCTTTGGCTTGACGGGGGCCATAATCCCGCTGCCTCGAAAGCCGTCGCAGAGACACTGGCGGACCTTGAAGACAAGAACCCGCGTCCCCTTGTACTGATCAGCGGCATGATGGATTCAAAGGACACCGGCGGTTTCTTCGAGGCTTTCAAGGGCCTCGCATCCCATGTTCTGACCGTCACCATTCCCGGCCAGCCCAATGCGCGCAGTGCAGAAGACGTCGCGCAGATGGCCAAGGCGGCGGGGCTTGATGCGGTGGCCATGCCAGACATTGAAACCGCTCTTGACCGGGCAGCTGTTATCTCGCCGCCGCCGCGCATTGTCATCTGCGGGTCGTTATATCTCGCCGGTGAGATCCTCGCCCGCAACGGCTGATACAAAAAGGGCCACCGCTGTACAGCAATGGCCCTTTGTATTGTGCGTGTGGAAGGGGGTTACTCCGCCGCCTGGATCGACACCACCTTGTCGTCCTTCAGCAGATCACCCTGTGCAGCTGCATTTGAGCTTTCCGCTGGCTTGGCAGCTCCCTTGGTTGCGGCTTTTGCCTTCGTCTTGGCGGCAGCTTTCCGTTTGGGCTTGGCTTTCGTCTTGGTCTTTGCCTTTGATTTTGCCTTGGGCGCTGCAGCCTCATCCGTTTTCTTGCCCGTGCGTTCCTTCAGTGATGCATCAGACTGATGCGCCGGAACAGCGGAGCGGGACAGGGAGGCCCGCTTCTTGGGAGCCGCCTTCTTCATGGCCTTCTTGAAGGCAGGAGAGGCGGCACGCTTCTTGGCGGCAGCCATCAGCTCATCAAAGCTTTCCTGGATGCAGTCGGCGAAGAAGCCGGGGTCCGGCACCATTTCGCGGCAGGATGTGATCGAGATCGTGATCTGACCGCCATAGCTGAAGACCGGCATGATGAGGCCCATGCCGTCGAGGATCGGGCCGGTACCAAACTGGGTCACAAGACGGGCGCCGGTCATGTAGAGCGGCACATTGGGACCGGGCACATTGGTGATGACGCAGTTCATCGGCAGCTTCATGCGGTTGGCAAGGCCGAGGCCCGTATAGAGGCGGGCAGCCAGTCCAGCCGTCGTTGACGGAATGAACTGGGTGTAGTCCGTCATCGTCTTGGCGCCGACGGCGTTGGTGAGTTCCTTGGAATTGGTGGTGTGCTCAAACACCGCCTCAAGGCGCTTCATCGGGTCATTGATGTCGGTGCCGATGGCAACCGTCATGGCGGACACCTGATTGCCGGCGGATTTCTGCTTGTCAGGAGAGCGGACGGAAATCGGCGTCATGGCGACGAGTGAATCACCGGGAAGCTCTTCCTTGTCGGCCAGATATTTGCGCAGCGCACCGCCGCATACGGTCAGCACCACATCATTGATGGTGGCGCCGGGAACGGTGGTGCGGATGAATTTGAGATCGTCGATGGCAAAGCTGCGGCCATCAAAGACACGGTGCGGCGACACGCAGCCATTGAAGCGCGTACGCGGCACGGGGCCGGAGGACTTGAGGTCCCCGGTCGACATTTTAAGGCCGGCGCGTGCCAGGGCGGGAACCGACCGGGCGACCACATTGGCAAGGCGGAACGGCTGAACAGCCGTGTGGCCGGCTGTACGGGCCAGGAGTTCCATGGCCAGCGGCTCGCGCTCGGGCACCCACGGCTCGTCCGGCGGCGTCGGTACGGCGTCGGGCTCGGTGTCGTGAATGGCGGCAACCATCTCAGCACCGGACACACCGTCAATGATGGCGTGGTGCACCTTGGACAGAATGGCGAAGGACCCCTTGGGGATGCCTTCCACATTGTCCAAGCCTTCAATCACATACATTTCCCAAAGCGGCCGGTTGGTGTCGAGCGCACGTGAGTGCAGGCGCGACGCCTGGATACACAGCTGGCGCCAGTCACCGGGATGCGGCAGGGCGATGTGGCGAACGTGGAACTCAACGTCGAAATCCGGATCCTCGAACCAGTAGGGATGATCCAGATTGGCCGGCACAAAGGCCAGACGCTGACGGAAGGCGCGGGACATATGTAGGCGCGCTTCGTAGTTCTTCAGAATTTCCTTGAAACCCAGAACACCGCCGGGAACGGTGGACTGGTCGTAGATAGCGACTGAGCCGATATGCATGGGCGCATTTTTCGTTTCAAAATACAGAAACGAAGCGTCCATTCCGCTGAGCTGTTCCATCGCGCGTACTCCCCTTATTTGCTTGGGATAACTTCACCACACTAAGGCGGTGGGGCAAAGCGCTGATACGCAGGCGCGGTGCAGATTGGCACTTTTGAGGGAAATAAAAAGACGTAACGCCTACAACGCGCTAGCCCCATGCCGACAATGCCCGGCAACTCCCCACAACTGGGCGCGATATAGACCGCACGCGGAGTTTCACGCAAGTTAACCGTGCCATGCATTTTTGCGGTGCAGCACACGCATGACGTGACCCGCAAAACAAAACCGGCGGCCCCTGGGGACCGCCGGTTGCAGACAATTTGTCAGAATATCGAGAGACGTTGGAGGCGCGATTAGATCGAGTCTTCAATCCACTCGGAAATCTTGCTCTTGGGCAGCGCGCCGACTTTCGTCGCGGCGACCTGGCCGTCCTTGAAGATCATCAGTGTCGGGATGCCACGCACACCGTACTTGGTCGGCACGTTCGGGTTCTCGTCGATGTTGATCTTGGCGATGGTGAGCTTCTCGCCCATTTCACCGGCAATCTCCTCGAGTGCCGGTCCGATCTGCTTACAGGGGCCGCACCACTCCGCCCAGAAGTCCACGAGGACGGGGCCGGATGCGTCAATCACATCGCCTTCAAAACTGTCGTCTGTCACTTTGGTGGTAGCCATGCGACATCTCCTAAGAATGGAACGAACAGATGCACGGGGGTGTGCAGCTATCTCGCAAAGTTTGGGCAGCTGACACAGATGACCTGAATCGCTGCCCGTTTTTCTGTTGATCAGAATGTAGGAATGGCCCCTATGGGGGTCAAGTACAGTCTCAGCAGTGTGATAATGTCTAATTCACACTGTTTCCACGTTGATCTAGCGCAATGCGGGGTATTTCCATGAGGCGCGGGCCGTCCGTCCATACCAGGGCACAGGCCACCTGCCTGCCGGGATAGGCCGCTTCCACAAGGGAACGATACGCCGCCATCTGGTCAAGATAAACATCCGCCACATCTTCCACGCGCACCGGCGGCGGGCGGTTTGTCTTGTAGTCGGCAATCAGAATGCGTTCATCTGTCACAACAAGCCGGTCAATCTGTCCCGACAGCGGCACCCGCTTTCCATTCCACATGACACGACCGGCCAGCGAAACTTCCGCGCGGCTGCCCGGACCAAACAGTGGTGCGAACTGCGGGTCGTCGAGGATGGCAAGAACCTCGGCCGCGATCTCCTGCCGGGTGTCCGGACCAAACCGCTCCGCTGCAGCGCGCGCGAGATAGTCCAGCGCCATTTTTTCACGCGCCTCAGATGGCTGGTCCGGCAGGTGCTGCAGCAGCGTGTGCACCAACCGCCCGCGGGCAAACCGGTCCACCGGCTTCGCTCCTGGAGAACCGGCCACGTCTGAGCCCAGGGGAGACAGGGCGGGCGGATCGCTGATGGCAGACGCACCGTCGGTGTCCTCGTCCGCCCCCGGAACCATGGACGGCATCATGGAGGGCGCCAGCGGGCCAAGCGGCGCCTGCTCAACCGGTGCGACCCGTGTTGCCCAGTCCGGCACCGCCACATGGTCGGCAAGGGCGTGGTCTCGGCTGTCGGGTGCAGCATCCACTTTCTGGTCGCTTTCAAGCCGCCAGATGGTGCCGGGCCCGTCCGCAAAGGTCTCTTCAAGTTCCTCGGCCTGCGGCTTGAGGGCGTCGGCGGCGCGGACATACCAGCTTGTATCCTTCATGCCGCGCGTGCCGTGCGCGGCTGCGATATACAGCCGGTCCATCGCCCGCGTCATGGCCACATAGAGGAGGCGGCGATACTCCTCGTCCTCGCGTTCCTGCCTCGTAGCGCGGGCGGCAAGGGACAGATCATCCGCATCGCTCTGGCGGGGGCTGTATGTCACCAGCCCGTCATCGCGCGTGTCGCCATGAGCCACCAGCGTGGCGCGTCCCGGTGATCCGCCGGCCTGTACGGTGTCCGGCAGGATCACCACATTGGCTTCCAGCCCCTTGGCCCCATGCACGGTCATGATGCGGACCTGATTGCCGCCCTGATCCAGGTCGCGCTTGATCTCCGTGTCACCGGCCTCCATCCACGCAATGAAGCCCTGCAGCGACGGGGTATTGGAGGCCTCATAGGCAAGGGTCTGGTTCAGGAACTCGTCGAGCGGGTCATGCACATCCATGCCCAGCCGGGCGACCAGCCGGTCCCGCCCGCCATCGGCGCCGAGCACGCGGGTGAAAAACTCATGCGGCCGCAACACGCCGGTGCGGGCGCGAATGTCCTTGAGATAGGCAAGCGCTTCCGGCGCGCCGTCCACCATGTCGGCACGTTGCGCCAGCGCGGTCCACAGGCTGATTTGGTTGCCATCCACGTCCTTGCGCCCGTGGGCAAGATCAAACAGCCCCTCTTCACTGATGCTGCACAGCGGGCTGCGCAGTACGGTGGCGAGCGTCAGATCATCCTCCGGCAGCAAGGCAAAGCGGGCCAGCGCCATCAGATCCATGACCGCGATGTGATCCCCGAGCACCAGCCGGTCCACCCCTGCCACGGGTATGTTGGAGGTCTTGAGCTGGCGGATCAGCTCGTCCACGAACGCGCCGCGCTTGCGCACCAGAATGAGCACGTCTCCCGGCTGCATCACCCGGTCGCGCTGCGGCAGATACTCCGTGCCGATCCAGTCCTTCAGCTTGCCGACAATGCGTGTGGCCAGCTTGGCTTCCTTGCTGCGGGCGCTGACGGCGTCGAGCGGATCATCCCACAATTCCTGCTCGTCGAACTCATCCGGCGTAACCGGTGACCACAGTTCAACCAGCCCGGCCCGGCCCGTCCACACACTCTCATGATGAATGGTATCCTCACCTGCAACCACGCCCTTGCGCATCAGCTCCGGCCGGAAAGCATCATCGACACTCGACAGGATTTGATCCGCCGTCCGCCAGGAGACGGTAAGGCCCACATCGTGCCAGGTCTGGCCGGCGGCATGCGCCATGTCACGGAACGCGGCCCGGCGGGTTGAAAACTCCGCCGGGTCCGCTCCCTGAAACGAAAAGATCGACTGTTTTTCGTCGCCCACGGCAAACAGGGTGCGGACCGTGCCGGGTCCGCGTCCGTCCTGGTCCGGCGCAAAGTCACGGGCGCCGTCACCGGCAAAAAACTCCGTCACCAGCGCCGCGATCACCTGCCATTGCTGCGGACTCGTGTCCTGCGCCTCATCCACCAGAATGTGATCAAGACCCATGTCCAGCTTGTAGAGCACCCACTGGGTGCCTTCGCGGCTGTGCAGAAGGGCGACGGTGCGCGTGATGAGGTCGTCATAGTCCAGCAACCCGCGCCTGGTTTTTTCCTCCTCATAGGCGTCCAGCACCGCGCAGCCGACACGCAGAATGGCGCCGGTCAGAATGGCGGTCTGCGCCGCGCGCAGGCGGGCGGTCAGGGCCACCAGCCGGGCCTGTTCATCTTCCATCCACTGCAGGACGTCCGGGTGAGACGCCGCCAGATCCTTGGTCATCAGGCTGGCGCGCGGTGCCCCTGCCTGGGTCAGGAACACGCCCTGATAGTGTGCTTCAAAACCGTCCGGCGTCATGTCGTCGAGCAGGGCAGCGAGTGCATCAGCCTTGCCCGCATCGGTCTTCTTGCCGGACGCTAGGGCGTCTTTGGCCCGACGCACCATGGCCGGGTCCAGTTCCGCCAGGGCCTCGGCAATCAGGTCACGAGCGCTTGCACCCGGCGGCACCCCCAGAGCATCCGCGACGGACCTCTCGGCGGCATCGAGCCCCTGCGCGTGTTCGACATAGCGGCGGATGCGGTGGCGCATGCCGGTGACTTCGCCCAGCAGCATCTCGAAGGCCATCTCGTCCGCTTCGCCGATCAGCCGGATGACGGCATGCGCGAGCGGTGTTTCGGGCTCGTCAATGCTGTGTTGCAGAACAGTGTCGCGCGCCTGCGCCAGAAGCTCCGCAGACTGACGGTCGTCCGCGAGGGAAAAGTGCGGGCTGACACCGGCTTCCAGCGGGAAGCGCCCCAAGAGGCTTTCGCAGAAGGCATGGATCGTCTGGATTTTCAGGCCGCCGGGGGTCTCAAGGGCACCGGCAAACAGGCGGCGTGCCTTGGCAAGTTCGTCATCACCCAGATGGCGGCCTTCAAGCTGGAAGAGTTCTTCCTTGAGCGCGTCTTCGGCCATGGTCGACCACTCGCCAAGACGCGCATAGAGTTTTGTCTGCATCTGCGCGGCAGCCGCCCGCGTAAAGGTAAGGCACAAGATGTGCTCTGGCCGTGTGCCGCTCAGCAGCAGCCGTGCGACCCGGCTGGTGAGGGTATGGGTCTTGCCGGTGCCAGCGTTGGCAGACACCCAGACGCTTGCCCTGGGGTCCGCCGCATCAAGCTGCTTGTCCGTGGACAGTTTCTGAAGCTCTGCATTGGCGCCGGAGGGTTCAAACTCAACCTCGACGCCGTCAATCTCTATTCGGTGTCGGTTGCTGTCTGCCATTCTTTCACGCGCGCCAGATGGTCGTAGTCGCCATCAAAGGTGAGAAACTGCGGCCGGGGCCGCGAGATGTAGGGGGTGTCTTCCTCCTCAAAGCGGGTGAGCAGATCAAGCGTATGCGCCATGGCCGCGTCCGCCTCCGTCATGACGTCAGCTTTCTTGTCGACGGCGCTGACAACCCGCCCGGTCTTGAGTTCCACATAGGCAAGTTCGCTGGTCAGCGCTTTGGACGGACCGACAATTGAGCCCTTGTCGTCAGTGTGGAACGCGCCATCCCTGGCCATGGCGGCTTCAAGCGGCAACTGGACCGAGAACTTGGCAGTGGTCTGCTTCGGTGTGGGGGCGGGACCCGTCTTGTAGTCGAGAATGGCCAGCGAATTGTCCGCAAGCAGATCAATCCGGTCCGCGATGCCGGTCAGTGTGAAGGGGCGCGTTGGCAGAGGGAAGCTGTGGGTTCCCTTCAGCTCTACGAACGTATCCTTGATGGTGGCGCGGCGCTCGGCCTCCCAGGTTAAGAACCACTCAGCAACATCGAGGAACCGCGGATACCAGATGGCCTGGATGGCAGGGCGTGCGTCGGCCTGGTCAAAGACCTCCCGCGCGATCGCCACCAGTGCCGCATAGGCATTGTCCGGCATCGGCTTGTCGGCTGTGGGCGGGTGCCGCAGGGAAAAGAGTTCAAGAATCTTGTGGATCATGTCGCCGCGATCCCGCGCGCCGGCATCTGCTTCAAGATCATCCAGCACATCCAGCCCGAGGACGTAGCCCGCATAGATCGCGTAAGGGTCGCGGAACAGTTCGTTGATGCGGGTGACCGACAGGCGTGTGGGCCGCGCATCGCGCGGTGGTGTGGGGGCGGGCCGCTCAATCTGCCGCGCCTCGCGCACCGGCCGGTCCAGCTCGCGCGCCAAGGCAAGCCACGGGCCGGTTGGAATTCTGCACTTGCCCGTTTTGCCGTGCGGGTCCGTCTGGGTCAGGCCGCCGACGAGGTTTTCCAGCCGCAGCCACCAGCGTGACGGCACCGTCGGCTGACCGTCGGCGCGTTCAGCGCGGGTGAGGATGACGTCGGCCCCACCAAGCCCCTGCGCCACGTCATGAGCGGCAAGACCGATGAGGCGTTCAGGTGCTTCCAGACCAAGCTGCGCCCGCATCGGGCGGTTGATCCATGCGCCGGTCTCCGCGCGCTGCGGCCAGATGCCTTCATTGAGGCCGCCGAGCACCAGCCTGTCGGCATGCTGCAGGCGGGCTTCAAGAGGGCCGAGGATTTGCAGCCGCGCATGCGAGCGGCGCACCGGGCGCACCATCCGGCCGGTCATCAGCGACCCAAGAATGCCCGGATACTCCGACGGCGTGATATCTCCCAGCAGGTCGGCATGTTCCATGACATCCGCCATGAACGCGGAGGCTGCTTCGCCCGACGCGCCGGACCACAGGCGCTGTGCGCCTGCCACTTCATGGGTGGCGGCCAGCGCTTCTGCGGCGGTGAGATGGGCGACAATCAATGCGGACGCATCGGCCTTGCCGGTGGCCATGACGTCGAGCGGCTTGTCCAGCATGGTGCGCAGCGACGCGTGAAGTGCGCGGGCCGCCGCGTGCTCCGTGTCATTGAGTTTGCCGTATTGGCGCGTGGCGGCTTCCGCAATGGCAGCAGCAAGGCCTGAGAGCCCCGGGGCCGGGCGCGGGCCGCGCAGAACGCGCTTGTCCAGCAGATCCACAGCATCATGAAACGCGCCCTTCTTCAGACCACCGCGGGCGAGTGGATGGCGCAGCGCCGTGAGCATCTGTATCGGCGCGAGCTGGTCCGCCAGCATCTCCGCGACCTGAAGCAGGAACCCGCCCGCCCGCGTGTGGGCCAGGGGCTGACCGCCTGAATCATCCACATTGATGCCCCAGCGCGCCAGATCACTGGCCACGCGGCGGGCAAGGTTTCTGTCCGGGGTGACGAGCGCCGCTGTTGCGTCCGGTGTCTCCAGTGTCTCGCGCAGGGCAAGCGCGATGGAGAGGGACTCAAGCTGCGGATTGTCGGCCGTGATCATGGTGAGGCCGGTGAGCGCGTCATCGATGAGCGGTGACAGGGTGTCTGCGGCGTCTTTCCACTGGTCCGTTGTTTCCGCCGGCCGCTGTGCCTCACTGACAAGGTGGGTGCGCGACACGGCCTGTGCCGGCGCACTGCCGAAGGCCCAGACCTTGATGTCATGGCGCGTGCGGCCCATGCGCGACAGCAGCAGCTTGAGGCCGAATTGCGGGTGCGCCGGTTCGCAAGCTGCCCAGGCTGTGTCGTCCATCTGCTGGTCGAGGCCGGGCAGCACGACCGTGCCTTCGTCCAGATCAGCAATGGTCGTGAGCATGCCGGCCGTGGCCTTGAGAGAGCCGGTGGAGCCCGCGGCCACGATGGCGCCGGGCGGTGACTGCTGCCAGCGGGTGCAGGTCGCCTTGATGAGGTCGGCGCGGCGGCGGGCCGGGTCCATCAGGCCGAGCCGGCCAAGCATGGCGGGCCAGGCGTCGGTAATCACCTCAAGAAACTTCAGCGTTTCTTCCCAGTGCGAGGCAAAGTCCTTGTGCACCACATCCTGCAGCCTGCTCAGTGGCACGTCCTGTGCGGCAAAGGTATCAAGCAGGGCTGCCAGTTCGCCGGCAAGGGCGATGGCCTGTGCCTCGCTCATGGTCACCAGCCCCGTGACCTCTGCGTGATGGGTGATGAGTTTCGCCAGCACCAGCGTGCGGTGCATGGGCTCGATGGCCGGCGGCAGGGTGAGCGGCGCATCGCCGGCGCCAGCGTCGCCGCCGGCAAGTCCAAGCTCTTCATCCACGTCGCCCAGGGGGCGAATGTCCGGCAGCAGCAGGGCGTCCGTTTTGCTTTGCTCCAGCAGCGCCTCCACAAGCGTGCGGGCAGCGCGGCGGGTCGGCACCAGCACGGTGGTGGTCGCGAGCGCATCGCCACGCGCCAGCAGCCCCTCGGCAAGAGCCGGGAGAAACGGAACATGTGGGGGAATGGTGAAGACCTGGCCCATGAGGGCAAGTCTACCTTGAGTCGGACACGAAGAGTCGCGGCAGACGCCTAGAGATCGCGCAAAAAGGCTTCCGCATCTTCAAGAGCTTCCGGCGTGCCCACATGCATCCAGACGCCGTCGTGGCGCAGCCCGTAGGCGGTGCCCTTGTCCATCAGCGGTGTCCAGATTTTTGACGTCGAGAAGGCGGTTTCCGCCACATCTGCAAAGATCTGCGGCTTGATGATCTGAACCCCGGTAAACATGAAGGGGGCGACCGAGCTGACCTCGCGCCACTCGATGCGGCCTTCGGCATCCATGATGAAGTCCCCGCGCGCCACATCGCCGACGATATTGGCGGTGACGGCCAGCACCAGCAGGGCGTCCATCTTGTCGGCATCAAAGCGGTCCATCAGCCGGGGAATGGTCTGGCCCATGCCTTCCACCCAGATGGAATCGCAATTGTGGGTGATGATCGGCTTGTCGCCCAGAAGCGGCAGCGCCTTCTTGATGCCGCCGCCGGTCTCCAGCAATTCGCCGCTCTCGTCCGAGATGATGATGCTGTCATCATTGCGCGCTTCAAGATGCGCACGCATCTCGTCAGCGAAGGCATGGATGTTGACGATGATGCGCTGGATGCCCGCCGCCTTCAGCCGGTCGATGGCGTGATCCACCATCGGCTTGCCGGCCACTTCTATCAACGCCTTGGGCCTGTCCTTGGTCAGATGGCGCATGCGGGTGCCGTGACCGGCGGCCATCACCATGGCTGTATCAATGGGTGTCGTCATCACTTCACGCTGTCAGGATCAATCGGTATGCGGATTTTTTCCAGCGGCACATGCGCCTCGAACCAGTCCGCCACCGGTGCCAGAGCCGGATGGGCCAGGTCGCGGGCCAGATAGTCCGCCAGCCGCGGGATGTGCTGCAGGTAACCCGGCTTGCCGTCGCGCAGCAGCAGCCGCGCAAAAATGCCGATGATCTTGGTATTCCGTTGGGCACCCATGATCGCGTAAGCGGCGCGGAAAGCCTCCGCGTCAAAGCCCGTATCCTGCGCTGCCCGCGCCGCTTCGTAGCGGGCCAGCAGGCTGGTTTCGATATCGACGGGCACCGTGCGGCGCGCATCCTGCAGCAGCGAGGCGACGTCATAGGCGGCGGGGCCCGTCAGCGCGTCCTGAAAATCAATTATGCCGATGCGCTCAAGGCCGGTGCGATCGTCCAGCACCAGCAAATTGGGCGAATGGTAATCCCGCAGCAGCAGGACATCGTCCGCAGTCCGCGCCCTGGGGAACACCTGCATCCATGCGGCCTTGAAAGCCTCCTGCGCTGCCGCATCGAGGTCGGAGCCAAAGGCCAGCCGCGCATACCAGGACGGCAGCAGTTCGGCTTCCGTATAAAGCGCCATGTCGTCATAGGCGGGCACCATGTGGGCCGGCCCGTCGTCGCCGCAGGGCAGCCCACTAGGTGCAGCATAGGCATGCATCGCGGCCAGCACGTCGGTGGCGCCGCCATAAAGCTCTTCCTCGCTGTCGCCCGCCTCAATGCGTGCGCCGAAGACGCCGTCGCCCAGATCTTCCAGCAGCAAAAAGCCCTGCGCCAGGTCCTGCGCAAGAATTTCCGGCGCGCTGAAACCCTGTCCGCGCAGATGCCGGGCGATGGCCGCGAAGGGGCGCATGTCTTCCGCCAGATGCACGATGGCGCTGTAGCTCTTGCCGTCTTTCACCGGCGGTCCGTCCGGACCGGGCGGCGCATCCATCAGGATGGCCGTCCTGCCGTCTTTGACGAGGCGTTCGTAAAGCCGCGTCGATGCGTCCCCGGCAACCGGTGTCGCGGCGGCATCGGCCCAGCCTGCGTCGGCCAGAAAGCCGTCGCGCGCATGTTTGCGGTCTGCTGACATCACGCGGTGATCCTCTGGAGCTTCGCGGCCCAGCTGCCATAGCCGGTGGCGGTGAGTTTGCGTTTTTCAACCGCCGGATCTTCGCTGGCATCGTCCAGGGTGAGGGACAGGTTGAGACGGCCCTTGACGCGGCCGGGCTCAAAGCCGCGTCCCAGACGGGCCGGCCATTCGACAATCAGCGCGCCATAGTCGAGCGCGTCCTCAAGGCCCAGCTCGTCGATCTCGCTGTCATCCTCGATGCGGTAGAGGTCCACATGCGCCACCATGAGGTAGGGCGTGTCGTATTGCTGAATGAGCGTGAAGGTCGGACTGGGAATTTCGCCGGTCACCCCCAGCTCGCGGATCAGCGCGCGGGCGAGGGTGGACTTGCCCGCCCCCAGATCGCCCTCAAGCGCAATCACGTCGCCGGGCTCCAGATAGGCCGCCAAACGGGCGCCGAAGGCCTGGGTCGCGGCTTCGTCCGCGAGCATCAGGTCGGCTGTCTGAAGGTCGGCTACAGCGGGCATCAAAAAGTCCGGAAAATCCGAGGGCGACGGCGGGAAACACATCCTGCGCGCTTGTAAACGGCGGTTGTGCCTCTCTCAACCCTTAAGATGACCTGTTGGGCGTCCCATATGACAGGCGACCATCCGCCCGCTTGGCCCGTTTTGCGGTTTTGTGCTACGCGCTCATGCAAAGCTAGGGCGAAAGCCACCCTCTGCGCGAGACACACGCGGAGCAGACGAACAGGGACAAGAGACAATGAGCGACAGCGTAGTCATCATCGGCGCCGGCCACGCGGCGGGCCAGGCCGTGGCGAGCCTCCGGCAGGAGGGGTTTGAAGGCACCATCGTGGTGATCGGCGAAGAAAGCGTGGTGCCGTATCAGCGCCCGCCGCTGTCCAAAAAGTTTCTCGCCGGTGAAATCGGCCTCGACCGGGTGCTGTTCAAGCCGGTGGATTTCTACGCCAAGGCGGAAGCGGAAATGATCCTCGACACGAAGGTCGAGAAGATTGATACCGCCGCCAAGAAGGTGGTGCTGGAAGAAGGCCGCGAGATTGAATACGGCAAGCTGATCCTCACCACCGGCGGCCGCGTGCGCAAGCTGAGCTGCCCGGGCGCGGATTTGCCCGGCGTCAACTATCTGCGCTCGATCGCCGACGTGGAAGCCATTCAGGCCCACTTCAAGCCGGGCGCCAAGCTGGTGATCGTCGGCGGCGGCTATATCGGTCTTGAGGTGGCGGCGGTGGCCGTCAAGCGCGACATCGACGTGACGGTGCTGGAAATGGCACCGACGGTGCTTGGCCGCGTGACCTGCAAGGAAGTGGCGAATTTCTTCGAGCGCGTGCATGGGGAGGAAGGCGTCAAGATCCTCACCAACACGGCGCTGGAAAGCATTGAAGGCGACGGCCACGTGACCGGCGTGAAGACCGGGTCCGGCGACATCATCCCGGCAGACTTCGTGATTGCCGGCATCGGTATCCTGCCCAACATGGAACTGGCGGCGGACGCCGGGATTGAAACAGGCAACGGCATTGTCGTCGACGAACTGTGCCGCACCTCCGTGCCGGACATCTATGCGGCGGGCGACTGCACTTACCACCCCAACCCGATCTACAAGACGGACCTGCGGCTTGAATCCGTGCACAACGCGCTGGAGCAGGCCAAGACGGCAGCCGCCCATATCTGTGGCAAGGACAAGCCCTACGGCCAGGTGCCGTGGTTCTGGTCCGACCAGTACGATCTGAAGCTGCAGATCGCCGGGCTGAGCCAGGGCTTTGACGAGGTGGTCATCCGTGGCGACATCACCGGGCGGTCCTTCGCGGCGTTTTACCTGAAGGAAGGCAAGATGATTGCCGTGGACGCCGTGAACCGTGCGCCGGAGTTCATGATGTCAAAAATGCTCCTCCAGAAGGGCACAAGCGTGCCTGCGGAGCGGCTGGCGGATGAATCCATCGAGATGAAGGATATTGCCAAATAGCTGCGAAACGCAGGCGCTTTCACCCCTTAGGTCAGGGCGCTTGACGTACCGCCAGCAAGGCTTTAATTCCAAGAGCATAAAAAGTGACGGGTGCGTCATCTTTACGGAGTGCGGACGAAAGTAACGTGTCCGCGCTACCGGTTTTGGTCCCGGGCTTGCGTCCCCCAAAACCACCCCGTAAGACACCACCCGACGAAACCAATTCTGCAGGCAGATGCCGCAGTTTTAGAACGACGCGAGAGGGAACATGGCGAAGATTACCTATGTCGAGCATGACGGAACCGAGCATGTTGTGGATGTGGCAGACGGCCTGTCCATCATGGAAGGTGCGGTCAACAACATGATCCCCGGCATCGATGCCGACTGCGGCGGCGCCTGCGCGTGTGCGACCTGCCACGTCTATGTGGACGAGAAGTTCATGGACAAGATCGAGCCGAAGGAAGACATGGAACAGACCATGCTCGACTTCGCGCCGGACGTGAAAGACACCTCACGCCTCTCCTGCCAGATCAAGGTCTCCGACGCGCTGGACGGCATGGTCGTCAAGATGCCGGAAAGCCAGCACTAAAGAATTCTGCGCGGCGGCTTCAGCTTCCACGCTCTGAAACAAGAACAGCGCCCCCGGATAGATCCGGCGGGCGCTGTTTTTGTCTGGTGTGGGTGCCCTACGCGGCCTGCAACTCCTTGAGCAGCTCGGCGAGCAACTCCATGCCGCCGCCCCAGCCGCTGTCGAGGCCGGCGATGGCGCCTTCGAAGCAGGTGATTTCTGCATCGGTGGCCTCATGCGGGACCCAGGTGAGGCGCATCTTTGTCTTGCCGTTCACTTCCTCGAAGGTGACGGTGGTGAGCAGGACGCGCGGCCAGTCCGGCATCATCGGGTTGGCGGCGATGTTCCACTCGGCATCGGTGTTGGACATCAGCATCACCAGCTTTTCCGGCGGCGACACTTCCGTGTATCTGGAAATCTGATAGCCCGAGCCCTGGCTCATGCGCATTTCGTTGCGCCATACGCCGCCGACGCGCACGTCGAGTTCATGGATGACCGTTTCAACGTTCGGCCCGTACCAGCGGGCCAGCAGCTTGGGGTCGGTCCAGGTCTTCCACACCATCTCGCGGGGCGCGTCGAACTCGCGGTCCAGAATGTAGGTCGGCAACTCGTTCATTCTTTGGTTCCTTCCTGTGAGGCGTTTTTCATGTCGTCCAGAAGGTCATCCAGTTGGTCAAAGCTGGCTGACCAGAACTGTCTGAATTCCTCAAGCCAGGTGACGGCGGCGGCCATGGGCTCGGCCTTGAGGCGTGCCGGGCGGCGCTGGGCATCCACGTTCCGCTCGACGAGCCCCGCACGCTCCAGCACCTTGAGATGCTTGGAGACCGCCGGCTGGCTCATCTCGAAAGGAGCCGCCAGATCGGTAACCGAGGCGTCGCCCGCCGCCAGCCGCGACAGGATCGCCCGCCGGGTCGGGTCCGCCAGCGCGGAGAAGATCGCGTCAAGATTCTGAGGTTGGGTGCCAAGGCCGATCTGCTCCATAACCAAATGGTTATATTAAGGGTGAGCGGTGGTCAACCCGTTTTGAATCCTCGCGACTTGCGGAGAAGGCCCATCCCCCTCCCGTGTCCCCGGACGTGATCCGGGGCCTACTCGCGGATGCTTCGGGCCGCAGCAGATGAGAGTGGGCCCTCCGGTCGAGCCGGAGGGATACGGCCCCTCTGAAAAGAAAATGCAAAAACTCTATCCCCGCCCCTGTGAACCCGTGAGACACTGCTCGCATCTCCCGCCACAAGGGCACCCGGGCCGTCCGGGCCTGGGCAGGGGAGCGAATGCCTGGAAGCAGGAAGGTATGGGTCGCGCGGCTCGAGCCTTGTCTGCGCGGCGGCAGCGAGTAACGGGCGCTGTTGCTATAGAGGCGGTGACGGTTCGGCCCGGCGCATGGAGTAAGATCGCCCCGGTGGACCTGCATGCATGGCAAGGCGCGAGGACTAGCCCACGTCTTGAATGCGTGTGTGACCGGTAGCAGGGCTGCGGCGGAGCAAGGCGGGTAACACCCGTACCGCCGGTTCTACTGGCACCGAAGCATGTTCGCGTGTGGAGCGTCTGAGGACTGCCCCCAATGTGTCTGATATCGCCAGTGCCTATTGCAGGCTTCAGGCGCTCCCACTCCCTTAAACGGGAGAGACGGGTTGAATACCGGCAGCGACATCTCGCGTGCGGAGGCTGGCGGCTGCCTGGATGTTCCGGCACCTCTTCTTGCCACGTGGGCATTGCCCATGGCAGGCAAGACTAGAAGCAGTTTTGGGTGATGAAGATTCGAGCCAAGTGAGCGATCTGACAACAAATGAAACCTGAGCTTAAATGGCTTCATAGCCCCGACGTGGATGATCTGGAGCACTTCAGTCCGGAAGACCCGGAAAAATTTGGTTTCCTGCTCCAGATGATGATCGGCCCTGAAGGTGGGAGTGGCGAGGATTCGTTTGATGCCATCGTCTGCACGCCAGCATGGTTGGCTGAGCGCTATGGCGAGGATGAAGTTGTTTTCGGGCGGCACCACTTCATTGTCCAACGGTACGACTACGCCAGCCTGAGCGACGCTATCGATAGAGTGCTGAAGGTGTGTTCCGGTAGAGACTGGGGTGAAATCGTGCTCCAGCTTTCCGGGTTCGGTCATTGGGAGTTCGAAGACTACAAACCCTGAGGTGACAATCTGATCAGGACGCTGCCGCCGTACCCGTCTCTTCAACGTCCGGCGTCGGCGCACTCAAGGGCTTGGCGTCCGTCGGCAGGTGGCAGGTGACGCGGGTGCCTTCGCGTGGAGCGCTTTCAAGGGAGACCCAGCCGCCGTGCAGTTCAACGAAGCTGCGCACCAGGGTGAGGCCGAGACCTGCGCCGCGCCGCTTCTCGGAACTGCCGCGGGCTTCGAACCGGTCAAACACGGTCGCCTGATGTTCGGGCTTGATGCCGTCGCCGGTGTCGCGCACCCACAGACGCACTTCGCCGCCGTCGCGCTCACCGCCCAGGGTGATGGTATCGCCGGGATTGGTGAAGGAGATGGCGTTGGACAGGAGATTGAAAAGGATCTGTTTCAGCCGCCGCGAATCCGCCTGGATGCTGCCGAGCGTATCCGGGTGCTCGATCTCCAGAATGCGCTTGCCCTGCTTGGCGCGGGGCCCGGCCATCTCGAACACCTGGGTCATCACCTGGTCCAGATTGACCGGGTCCACATCCAGCGCCATCGCGCCGGCTTCGATGGTGGCCAGATCGATGATGTCGTTCACAAGGTCGAGGAGCTCGCTGGCGGATTTGAGGACCCCGCCTGCATATTCACCCTGCTTCTCGTTGAGCGGACCGAAAAGCTCCGTATTCAGAATTTCGCCAAAGCCGATGATGTTGGTGAGCGGTGTGCGCAGCTGGTAGGACACATGGCTGATGAACTCGGACTTGAGCCGGTCGGCGGTTTCCAGTGCGTCGTTGCGGTCCCGCAGCGCACGCTCGATGCGCGAGGCATCCGTGACGTCCACATAAGTGAGCAGCATGTTGCCGTCGGGCAGCGGCACGGCGGCATAGTCGATGACGGACCCGTCCGGGCGCTGCAGGCGGCCGGTCTTGTTGCCGCGCTCGTCGCTCACGCCGGTGATGCGGCCCTTGATCTCCGTCCACTCATCCGCGTTGTCATAGAGGCCCCGGCACCAGTCGATGATCTGGTCGATATGCGGCTCGCCGGAAAGCTGCTGCTGTTCCAGCTGCCAGATGCGCTGATAGGCCGGGTTGTGCAGCTTCAGGCGGCCGTCCGAGCCGAACACCGCGACGCCCTCATAGAGCTTGTTGAGGGTCTCCATCTGCACATGCTGTGCGGTGGTGAGGCTGGACTCGAGTTTCAGCTGGTCGGTGACGTTCTCGTAGAGATAGAGCAGCCCGCCGAAAGGATGCGGCTGGCTGATGACGCGCAGGGTGCGGCCGTCCGGCAGGTGCCAGAGTTCGTCGGTCGGCTCATTGGTGGTGTAGAGCGCCAGACGCTGCTGCTTCCACGCCCGGAAGTCCGCCTGCTCGGGCAGCCGCCGCGCCTCGCGCAACATCTCCAGCACTTCGCCTTCGCCCGGCTCCGTATCAAGGAAGCTTTCTTCCAGGGCCCAGAGCTTCTGAAAGGCCCGGTTGTAGAACCGCAGGCGGCGGTCCGGCCCGAAGATCGCCACCGGACTTGCCAGCCGGTTCAGCGTGTCGCGATGGGCTTCAAGGTGGCGCTGCAGATCGGCTTCCGCTTCCGACAGGGCGGAGATGTTGAGCGCAAAGCCGGCGCTGCCGCCGTCGCCCAGTGGCAGCTCGATGATGTCGAGCACCTGCCGTTCACCGTCAACGACCGTGTTGGTGCGGTCACGAAACTCGGACTGGGCCGAAATCGCTATGGTCGCTGCCTTGAGAATATCAGACCCCAGCAGCTCGCGGCCTTCATCGATCACGGCGTCGGTATCCGCAGCCTCAACAGCCTTGGCATAGGCGCTGTTCACCCAGATAAGCACGCCGTCCGCAGAGCGACGCCATGCGGGGAACGGAGCAGCGTCTGTGACCTGGCTCAGGAGCGTGCGTTCACGGTCAGCCTTGCGCGCGGTTTCGACCAGACGGGATTCTTCTTCCCGCTCACCGGTGATGTCACGCATCCACAAGACGGCCTGCGCCCCTGCCGGGCGGCCTTCAGCCTCATAGGTGCGCCCGTCACGCATCTGAAGATTGAGCGAAAAGCGCGCGCCGCGTTCGCGCAGCCGCGAGACGCCGTTGCGCAGGGCTTCGGCATCTTCGGGTTCAAGCCGCGACAGGACAAAATCAAAATCAACGGCCCCCGACGACGGGTCGGCCAGACCGGCCGTGGACCCGACCACCCTAGGGCGGCCCCAGTTGCGCGATCCGGTGGGGGTAACGGTGCGTTCGGGCGACCAGATGAAAACGGCATCGGGTTCCGCCGACAAAATGCTTTCCGCACTGTCGAGCTTGGTCTCGAGTTCCGTCATCCGGTCAGCGCGCGTTGCCATGTCCCGCCGGTTGCGCTTGAAGGCCCGCCCGGCGGCCCACAATGCGCCGACAGCAACAAGCACCGCGCCTGCTGCGACAGAGGCGAGCAATGTTTCGACGGACGCCGCCTCAAGAGCGTCACTGAAGCCTTGCTGGGCACGCACTGCGGTGGGGGACATCAAGGCGCAGGCAAGAGCCGCCGTACCCAGGACGGGACGGGTGTGCGCAGGTCCGCGTGGCGTTCTGCCTGCGTGTGGTCGTGAGGTGCGCATGAGCCCTGACATTGATTCGCCTTTTTCATACGTAGAAAACCCGCATACGCCGCGCCATGCAACCATATGCGGCGCCGGGACGCCCAATTGCAGGCAACAAAAAACGGGGTGTCCCGTAAAGGACACCCCGTTTCGCATGTATTTGGTCCGTGAGTTGTGCCGCTTAGTAGCGGTAGTGCTCCGGCTTGAACGGGCCCTGCTGGGGCACGCCGATGTAGCTGGCCTGTTCTTCAGACATTTCAGTCAGCTGCACGCCGAGTTTTTCAAGGTGCAGACGGGCAACCTTTTCGTCGAGGTGCTTGGGCAGCACATAGACCTTGTTGTCGTACTCGTCGCCCTTGGTGAAGAGTTCGATCTGCGCCAGCACCTGGTTGGTGAAGGAAGCAGACATCACGAAGGACGGATGGCCCGTTGCGTTGCCGAGGTTCAGCAGGCGGCCCTGAGACAGGAGGATCATCCGCTTGCCGTCAGGGAACTCAACCATGTCGACCTGAGGCTTCACTTCGGTCCACTTGTGGTTCTTGAGTTCGGCAACCTGAATCTCGTTGTCGAAGTGGCCGATATTGCCGACGATCGCCATGTCCTTGAGCTTGCGCATGTGGTCGATGGTGACCACGTCCTTGTTGCCTGTGGTGGTGATGACGATGTCAGCTGTTGGTGCGGCATCTTCGAGCGTCACGACTTCAAAGCCGTCCATGGCGGCCTGCAGCGCACAGATCGGGTCCACTTCGGTGACCTTCACGCGGGCACCGGCGCCCTGCAGAGAAGCCGCAGAGCCCTTGCCCACATCGCCATAGCCGCACACGATGGCGGTCTTGCCGGCCATCATCACGTCCGTGCCGCGGCGGATGCCGTCCACGAGCGATTCCTTACAGCCATACTTGTTGTCGAACTTCGACTTGGTGACCGAGTCATTCACGTTGATGGCGGGGAAGGGCAGGTGACCCTTTTCCATCAACTGATAGAGGCGGTTCACGCCGGTGGTGGTTTCTTCCGACACACCCTTGATGGCGTGGCGCTGCTTCACGAAGAAGCCCGGTGTGGCTTCCATGCGCTTCTTGATCTGCGCGAAGAGATATTCTTCTTCTTCCGATGTCGGGTTGGAGAGGATGTCCTCACCTTCCTCTGCACGCGCACCCAGCAGGATGTACATGGTGGCGTCGCCGCCATCGTCGAGGATCATGTTGGTGGGCTCACCGTCGGGCCACTGGAAGATGGCGTCGGTGTAGGTCCAGTACTCTTCAAGGCTCTCACCCTTGACCGCGAAAACCGGTGTGCCGGACTTGGCAATGGCGGCTGCGGCGTGGTCCTGGGTCGAGAAGATGTTGCACGACGCCCAGCGGACCTTTGCGCCCAGGGCTTCCAGCGTGCGGATCAGAACCGCGGTCTGGATGGTCATGTGAAGGGAGCCCGTAATGCGCGCGCCGGCAAGCGGCTTGGACGCGCCGAACTCTTCAACGCAGGACATCAGGCCCGGCATCTCGGTTTCGGCAATCTCGATTTCCTTGTACCCGAAATCCGCAAGGGAGATATCGGCGACGACGTAATCCTGCTCGCTCATAAGCGCTCACTCCGTGCAATGAGGGGCCGCATGCGGGCACCCGAAACTGAAAAGGCGCCGGAAGGCCCGGCAGCTCTTAGCGCGGGTTCTATCAGCCTGCGCCCTTAGCAACAAGGGGGATATAAAGACATGTTTATATCCATGGGGTGCCGGTCATCGTGCTTAACGCAGAATTCACGCCTTGGTGGCTAGAATGCACGCATAACGCGAATTTCTTTTGGAAAGCACGTGGGTCAAGACGGTTCAATGGTGATGATTGTCCGCCGGCATCTGATTTTGATGTCGGTGCTCGCTGCCATTTTGTGCGGTGGTCTTGTGTACACAACCTATGTGCTGTCAGCGACCGAGCGTGAATGGACCACTGCCGTTGAACTGCGTGATCCCCGCCCGATTGCCGTGAGCCGGTTACGGCATCAGCTCGGCTATGGCGGGCTTGTTCACCACTTCCTGAACGCAATCCTGCGGCCTGAAAGGCATCTGGAACACTCCGCAACCTTCGACCTTGGCGCGGTGCGCGGCGCCATGCTGGATTTCGAGACGCTGGAGATGAGTCCGCTGGAGCGGACCGCCCTCAGCATCATCGATGAAGAACTTGACCGCGTGTATGCCGTGATGGAGCGCATGGAGCGCAATTCATATGAGGGCATGCGTCCGGAGGAGGTCTACAAAGAGATCAACATCGACCTAACCCGCATGTCCAATGCGGTCGATACTCTGGCAACCGTCAGCCTCGGAGACTTTGGTGAAACCCCGCCCCACCATCAGCTTCTGTCCGAGTTTGAAGCAGCCATTGGCCTTGATGGCATTGTCCACCATCTCAAGGCTTTTCTTCTGACGGGTGATTTGGAACACGCTGACATGGCTGACCAGTCTGTGATCCGCGCTCAGAACCTTCTTGAACAGCTGCGCCTTCGCGCAGTTTCCAATGCTGAGCGCGAAGCGGTGCGGGTCATTGGTCAGACTGTGTCCGACTACACATCCGGTATCAAGCTTGCCCGGGACATGATGGCTCAAGGTAAACCCGCCACGGAAATTGATTCAGCCATTCGCGTGGATGACATGCCCGCCATCAGCGCATATGCCACTCTCATGAGCTTTGAGATGGCCCGTCTTGAGCGCGGCACCGAGGCTGTCAGTCGTGGTCTGGTAACCGCCCGCGTTATGGCCATCGGCCTGATTGTTGTCTTCCTGATCCCATTCGTCCTTCAGTTTGTCCGGACCTGCCTGGGTCTGATGCGAGCAGTGCCCACCTGGGGGCAGACCCTTACGGCCATCGCTGATGGACTGGCCAAGGAGGAATTTGAGAAAAATCAGGACTACAGTGGCCTGCCCAAGGAGCTGGCCGCCCTTGAAGAGCCATTTGCTGCCATCCGCCGGACCCTCTGGTTCCGCCGCGAGCAGGCGCTTGAAGGTGAAGCGCAGGTCGACAGCATGGCGTCTGAGAGCGAGCAGATAAGCACCAAGATGGACGGGGTGCGTCAGGATCTTGAGAGTGCGACCAAACGTGCTGAGGCTGCTGAAAAGGCATCAGAGATTGCCGCCAAGGACATGTACATGATGGGCGGGGTCATTGAAGCTCTGTCCCATGGCGTGCTGGCAACCCGCGGCTTCGACACAATCCTGTTCTGGAACCTGCGCCTGACAGAACTGATCGGCATACCGCCGGACTGGTTCTCCCGTGAGCGGACTCTGCACGAGCTGATCCTCTATCTTGCCACGCGCGGCGACTATGGTCCCGGCGACCCGATTGAAACGGCAGCCAGGGTGGAGAGCATCATTGGCGACAAGCTCAGCGAGGGTGTCTTCCGCTATGACCAGACCTTTGCCGGTCAGCGGGTTCTGGCGCTTGAGATCGTGCGCCGTGGCGACGGCACCATTGTCTTCTCTGCCAGCGACATCACGGAGCGCCATCAGGCCGCAGCCGAAATGGAGCAGCAGGCGATCTCCGACCCGCTGACCGGGCTCGCCAACCGCACGGCCCTCAATGACTTCACATCCTCAATGCTGAAGCATGCAAAACGCTCGGGCGAAAAGGCGGCGCTTCTTGCCCTCGACCTGGATGGGTTCAAACCCATCAACGACAAGCATGGTCATGGGGCAGGGGATGAAGTTCTTGTCGAACTGTCCAACCGCCTCAAGGAAGAAATCCGCGAAACCGACTTCGTGGCGCGTACTGGCGGCGACGAATTCATTCTGGTGCTCTTGCATCTTGATGATGGCGAGGGCGCCGCGCGCTTTGCCAAGCGGTTGCTGCGGGCGATTGAAGTGCCTGTCAAACTGTCATCCGGTATTGAGGTCAGTGTGTCGGGCAGCATCGGTGTTTCCGTCTTTCCGGATCACTCCGAAGATCTTGAAGTGCTCTACCGCAAGGCCGATGAAGCGCTTTATGGCGCCAAAGGCGCCGGACGCAATTGCGTCAAGACCTACGATGAAATCGTCCAGGCCGATCAGGCCGTGCTCGGTATGGCTGACGGCGCCTGACGCTTACTCTTCACCGAAATTGTCTGTGACCAATTTGGTCAGCGCCTCTATCGCGGCCTCAGCCTGCGGACCGGAGGCCTTGACCGTGATGCTGCATCCCTTGGATGCCGCCAGCATCATCAGTCCCATGATGGAAGTGCCGGCGACTGTCTGCCCGTCACGGGAGACCCGGATATCCGCATCAAAAGACTCCGCAAGATTGACAAAGCGGGCTGACGCGCGTGCGTGAAGACCGCGGGCATTGCTGATTGTCAGGTCGCGTGACAGCGGCGTGTCTTCCGCTGACGTTTCAGGCGCATTCATTCCCTGTCCCCCAAGTCCCGTTGCGATTCACCATCGCGGTGCACCACCCCGAAACATAAGTCCGGTTTCCTGTCTTCTTCGCCTGACGGTCATGCTGCCGGGACTTGAATGGACAGGTTGTCTATTTGTCGCCAGCCAGAAGCTCACTGGCGATATTGATATATTTGCGGCCGGACTCCTGCGCCATGGCAGCAGCCTCCGCGAGCGGCGTATCCACCCGTACGCTCGCCAGCTTGATCAGCATGGGCAGGTTGATCCCCGCCAGAACTTCCACATTCGCCTGTTCCATGACCGATATGGCGAGATTGGAAGGCGTGCCGCCGAACATGTCCGTAAGAAGGATGACACCGTCGCCGGTATCAACCGCGCTGACGGCTGCGAGGATCTCCTTGCGGCGCTCCTCCATGTCATCGTCGGGGCCGATGCAGATTGCCCGGGTATTCGATTGCGGACCCACCACATGCTCCATCGCGGCAGCAAACTCTGTGGCCAGGTGTCCATGGGTAACAAGTACAAGACCGATCATGGGGGTTCAGTGATCCGTATACGGTATAAAAACAGGTGCGCCGTCATGGCGAAATGCACCGCAGATGACGCGGTGGCGGGCCGGATGGCTCTCCACCGCTGTTTCTGTGCAGATCACAACGCCTTCCTGACGCTTTTGGCAAGTGGATTTCACGCCCAGGGCGGATAATCCTTCACCGGAAGGTCTGTCACAGGAGACCGTCCTCACCGGGAAAGTGACCACTGCCTATGGTTTCAAGCGCCAGGGCGAGTTTGGCCGGGGCGGAAACTTCAAATGGCATCAAGGGGATAACAGGCAACTCAATGCCGCACAGGGCTGCAAACGCCGGGTCAGCAATGTGCCCGACAGTTTGACTGCCCGACAGGTCAACAATAAGCGAAACGGCGATTGCATCCAGCGCAGCGGGTGTTGCACGGCGTACAAGTCCCAGCCCGCGCACTTCCAGCAGACCCCTGAGCGATTTGGGCGGTGACGCACGCAATGCCTCGCCATCCGGGGCCAGCATCACCTGATCGTCAGCGATCAGCCATCCATCGGGATAGGTTTCAAGAAACCTGAAAGCCAGATCAGACTTGCCTGAGCCTGATGGCCCGCGCAGCAGGGCTGCACGTCCATGCCGCGCAACGCAGGTCGCATGGATCATCTCGCTCATCGCGCGGGAAGCCGTACGATAAAGCGGGCGCCAGTGGTTCGGCCGTCTGCATCTGTTGCATTTTCAACCTCGAGCGATCCGCCAAGCGCCTGCATGATCTGACGCGAAATCGAAAGCCCAAGACCTGAATTCTTGCCAAACGCGTCCGGCTCCGGACGGTCGGTATAAAAGCGTTTGAAGATTGTCTCCAGGTTCTCCGGCCGGATGCCCGGCCCCATATCCTCAACGGTGATGTCAATGTCGTCCCCATTGCGCGCAATGGCGATGGTGACTGTGTCGCCGGGTGCGCTGAACGACACCGCGTTGTCCACAAGGTTGGCGATCACCTGTCCGAACCGCAGCTCGATGATCTCTGCCATCATCGGTGACGCGGATGCTGGGGGAGCTTTGAAGACAACCCGCACACCCGGCCCGTCGCCGGCACCGTCCCTTGAATGCGTGTAGTTCTGCACAAATGTCGACAGCGTCTGCGTGAGGTCAACCGGCACGGCCTCCGCACGGCTCATTTCAGCGTCAATACGGCTCGCTTCGGAAATGTCCGTGATCAGACGGTCCAGCCGCGTCACATCATCGGTAATGATTTCCCGCAACCGTTCGCGGGACGATTCATCCTTAGCAATCGAGAGGGTTTCGATGGCGCTGCGCAGGGAGGTGAGGGGGTTCTTGAGTTCATGTGCCACGTCCGCTGCAAACCGTTCAGTGGCGTCAATCCGCGAATACAATTCGCGCGTCATGTCGCGCAACGCTCCGGACAACTCGCCAATCTCGTCGCGCCGGTCTCTGAAATCAGGAATTTCCACCCGCGTGTGTCGTTGATGGCGGACCCGCTCGGCAGCTTCCGCAAGCCGGCGCACCGGTGCTGCGATTGTGCCTGCGAGAAGGATGGCAAGCAGCACTGACACAATCATCAGCACGCCGAACACGCGCAGCACCGCCATGCGTTCCGCGCGAACAAGAGCGTCAATGTCGCCCCCCTCGGTGGAGAGCAGCAAAGCGCCCATCACGGCCTTGAACCGCTGCACCGGCACCGCCACGGACACGATCAGCTGGCCGCGGTCATTCTCCCGCACCATGCTGGTGGGTTCCGCGCGCAGGGCTCCGCGCACTTCCTTGTAGCCGAGGCCCTTGTCGCCCGGCAGCTCCTCATAGGCCGGAACGTCCGAGCCGCGCAGAAGGCCCGAGACCAGAACATTGACCCAGTCTACTAAAGTGAACTCGTCATCCTCCGGCGGCGGCAGCTCATAGGCGATGACATCCCGCCCCGCATCAATGAACTGCGAGTCCACCACGATCACGCCATTGGTGTTGTAGAGCCGGGCCCGCGCGTCCGTCGGCAGCACAAGCCGGCGGAGAATCGCGGCGGCCCGTTGCGGATCAATCGGTGCCTGCCGTGCAGCGACCGTCAGATCGATCTGCGGGATCGGCCCATCGGGCACGATGATCTGGGTTTCCAGTTCAATGGTTGCGGCTTCCGCCAGCGCGCCGGCAATGATCTCACCCTGCGCCCGCAAATTCTGCACCCGCTGGTCAATCAGCCCGGCCTGAAACTGGTTCACATACAGGATGCCCGCCGCCAGCAGCGCCAGCGCCAGAACATTGAAGGCCACGATGCGGCGGGTGAGGGTGGAAAAGCGCCCGCGCACCTGCAGTTCGTTGAGCGTGCGGCGGGCACGCACTGTTACGGGCATCACCAGATCACGCAGCGATGCCAGCCAGCCGGGAAGCCGGCTCTCACTGTCATTCACACTGCGCGGGGTGTCAGCCATCGGGTGCGTTACTCTTCCTTGTAGCGGTAGCCGACCCCATACAGGGTCTCAATGGCGTCGAACTCGGCATCAACCGCCTTGAACTTTTTCCGCAGGCGCTTGATGTGGCTGTCGATGGTGCGGTCATCCACATAGACCTGGTCGTCATAGGCTGCATCCATCAGGGCGTCGCGGCTCTTCACATAGCCGGGCCGCTGCGCCAGCGAATGCAGGATCAGGAATTCGGTGACGGTCAGCGTAACCGGCTTGCCACCCCAGGTGCAGGCATGGCGCTCAGGGTCCATCTCCAGCCGCCCGCGCTCAATCACGCCTTGTGCTTCCGTCGTGGAGGTCAGTTCGCCGTTGCCGTTTGAACTTTTGGCGCTGTTGCCGTTGCCGCCGCTGTCCTTGGGCGATCCACGGCGCAGCACGGCGCGGATGCGCTCGATCAAAAGGCGTTGCGAGAACGGCTTCTTGATGTAGTCATCTGCGCCGAGCTTGAGGCCGAACAGCTCGTCAATCTCGTCATCCTTGGAGGTGAGGAAGATCACCGGCATCTCGCTGGTCTGGCGCAGCTTGCGCAGAAGCTCCATGCCGTCCATGCGCGGCATCTTGATGTCGAAGACGCCCACATCGCACGGCTTGCCGGCCAGCCCTTCGAGGGCCGCAGCCCCGTCACTATAGGTGCGCACGGTAAAGCCCTCGGCCTCCAGCGCCATCTGCACGGATGTCAGGATGTTGCGGTCATCGTCCACCAGGGCAACTGTCGGCATGGGTGAGTTCGCTTTTTCTCTTGTGTCTGAAGGAAGGCGTCAGCGCATGTCGGCACCGCCGTCGGTCAGGCTGATATCCGGGGTGAATCGGGCATCAAGATGACCGGTCCTCCTTGTACCGCCTTATTTCACCAGACCAAAGCACCGGACAACTGCCGGTCAGAGACTCACTTGAGCAGGCCGAATGTCAGCCAGATGCGAATCCGTTGCAAATTGCACACGCTTCCCCCGCGCCGGTAACCGCAACTCCCGAAAATTCCCGGCACCTGTTGCGCAACATTATGACGCAGCATATTTTGGCCGCGCTGACGGTCGCAGAAGAGCTAAGCCCTGTGAATTTAAGGGAAATCTGCGGTTTTCTAGGCACTCCTGAACATGCATGGATGCCGCCGGTGATGGCGCAATGCCTGCTTCAGACTGAAGACCACCGGCGTTGCGCGCAAAAGCGGCCCGAATTGCGGCTTTTGTGGATCGACTCTGTAGCGCCAAAGCGTTAAGCCACGCTGCATTCACGCAGCGGAATTCGGGCGGATTCTCCGCCCCACAGACAGACACAAGGTTCGCATCCCGCGCGACACATCAAGGTCCGCAGCGGGGCGACGGCAAGGAGACGACGAACGTGACACAGACCGGTCCCAAGGCATCAAGCTACGGCCTCGACAAGATGGGCTTCTCCGACATCAAGGCCCAGCACTGGAACCACGGCGCCGCGTCGCTCGTTGAAATGTCCCTTGACCGCAAGGAAGGCCAGCTGGCTGCTGAAGGCCCGCTCGTCGTCAAGACCGGCTCCCACACAGGCCGCTCCGCCCAGGACAAGTTCATCGTCCGCACCGACGATACCGAAAACACCATCTGGTGGGACAACAACAAGGGCATGACCCAGGAGGCGTTCGACACGCTCCACGCTGACATGCTGGCCCACGCCAAGGGCAAGGAGCTGTTCGTTCAGGATCTCTTCGGTGGCGCCGACAAGGACCACCGTCTGCCGACCCGCGTTGTGACCGAGTTTGCCTGGCACTCGCTGTTCATCCAGCACCTGCTCATCGAGCCGACCGGTGAAGAGCTTGAGACCTTCGAGCCGCAGTTCACCATCATCGACCTGCCGAGCTTCAAGGCGGACCCCGAGCGCCATGGCTGCCGCACGGAAACCGTGATCGCCTGTGACTTCACCCGCCAGATCGTGCTGATCGCCGGCACGTCCTATGCGGGCGAGATGAAGAAGTCCGTCTTCTCCATGCTCAACTACAAGCTGCCGCCGAAAAAGATCATGCCGATGCACTGCTCGGTGAACACCGGCAAGGATGGCGACAGCGCCATCTTCTTCGGCCTCTCCGGTACCGGCAAGACGACGCTCTCCGCTGATCCGGACCGCAAGCTCATCGGTGACGACGAGCACGGCTGGGGCCCCAACGGCCTCTTCAATTTTGAAGGCGGCTGCTACGCCAAGATGATCAAGCTGTCTGCCACGGCAGAGCCGGAGATCTTCTCCACCACCCGCAAGTTCGCCACCGTGCTTGAAAATGTGGTGATGGACGAGGATACCCGCCAGCTCGACTTCAACGATGCGTCCCTGACGGAAAACACCCGCGGCGCATACCCGATCAAGTACATCCCCAATGCCAGCCTTTCCGGCATTACCGGCCAGCCCAACACCATCATCATGCTGACGGCGGATGCGTTCGGTGTGCTGCCTCCGATCGCCAAGCTCACCCCGAGCCAGGCCATGTATCACTTCCTGTCCGGCTACACCGCCAAGGTTGCGGGCACGGAAAAGGGCGTGACAGAGCCCGAGGCCACCTTCTCTACCTGCTTCGGTGCACCCTTCATGTCCCGCCACCCCAGCGAATACGGCAACCTGCTGCGTGACTTGATCCATGAGCACAAGGTCAATTGCTGGCTGGTCAACACCGGCTGGACAGGTGGCGTTTATGGCGTCGGCCATCGCATGCCGATCAAGGAAACCCGCGCGCTTCTCAATGCAGCGCTGGACGGCAGCCTGCTGACCGCCGACATGCGGACGGACGCCAATTTCGGCTTCGAAGTGCCGGTGTCCGTGAACGGCGTTGACGACCGCCTGCTCAACCCGCGCGACACATGGGCCGACGGCGACGCTTACGACAAGCAGGCCCGCGCTCTGGTCAACATGTTCATCGAGAACTTCGAGAAGTTCGAAGCCCATGTGGACCCGGACGTGCGCGATGCCGCTCCGGCCTCTGCGGCTGCCGCTGAATAACCAAGCGACACAGAACCATGCCGAACAAGGGAGCCGTTGCCGCAGGCCATCAGGTCACAGCGGCAGCGGCTTCTGAACTTCTGGAGGATGGCGGTAATGCATTTGACGCCGCCATCGCCGCCCTGCTGGCAGCCTGCGTGGCCGAGCCTATTCTCGCCTCGCCCGGCGGCGGTGGCTTCCTCACCGCCCGGGCAAAGGGCGACACCCGCGTCTTCGATTTTTTCGCCCAGACCCCGCGTCGCAAACGGTCTCAAGGCGACATCCACTTTCGCGAAGTCCATGTGGACTTCGGCGGCGTCACGCAAGGCTTTCACATCGGCCTTGGTGCGGCTGCAACACCCGGCTTCCTGCCCGGCCTCTTCGCGGTGCATGAACGGCTGGGCCGCGTGCCCATGACCCGCATTGCCGAGCCTGCCATCCGCGCCGCCAAGGACGGCGTAACCATCACGGATTTTCAGGCCTATCTCTTCGGCGTGGTTGACCCCATTCTCAAGGCGACCCCGCAGCTGCGTGATCTGTTCACGGACGATGCCGGCGATCGGCTCAAGGAAGGCGCGGTCCAGAAAAACCCTGATCTCGCCGACGCCTTTGATGCCATCGCTCGTGAAGGTCTCGTGCTCGCCACCAAAGGCGAGATTGCCCAGGCCATGGCCCGCCAGGCGGAGGACGAAGGCGGACATCTCACCTTGGATGATCTGCGGTTCTACGAAACAGCGAACCGAGCGCCGCTTGTCGCCAGGGCCGGTGACCTCATGATCGAGACCGCCCCACCGCCGTCGTCCGGTGGTGTCATGGTCGCACTGGGGCTCGACCGTCTTGAGGCATCTCACAAACGCACGCGTGTCCCCGCACCGGACATTGCCGCGACCCTTCTGTGGATGAACACGCTGAGGGAAAACTGCAACGGCGACCCGGACGCGCTGGTCGCCCTGCGGGCCGAGCTCAGGAAACCAGCCAAAGAGCGGCCGCAGGCGCTACGCGGGACAACCCATGTCAGTGTCGTGGATGCGGACGGCAACGCAGCCTCTGCCACCGTCTCCAACGGGGAAGGCTGCGGCGCGCTGGTGCCCGGCTGTGGTTTCATGCTCAACAACATGCTGGGCGAGGGCGATATCAACCCGGGCGGTTTCCATAAGTGGGCGGAGAACATGCGCATGTGCTCCATGATGGCACCCATGCTGGCCCATAACGACAGGGGCGGCGTGACGGCGCTGGGCTCCGGCGGCTCAAACCGCATCCGCTCCGCCCTGTTGCAGACAGTTGTCCTGTTGGCCCGCGGCGCCCACGCGGAAGACGCCGTCATGCATCCACGCATCCATGTTGAAGGAACGCGGACGGATACAGACCCGCCCGCAAAACTGAGTTTCGAAGAAGGCTGGCCGGACGCTGAACGCGACGCCATGTCAAAGGAGTTCGACATCGTTGAGCCATGGGCCGACCCCAACATGTTTTTCGGCGGCGTCCACATCGCCTCCCGCGATGCGAGCGGCACCATGGAAGGGGCGGGTGACCCAAGGCGCGCTGGAGTCTTCAAGGCGGTCTAGCCATTGATGGCACCGGTGTCCGTTGTGGTAGTCTGAAAATATGCCATTCCCGCCGCCAATTGTGTTTTTGATTGTTCAGGTGTTGGCTTTTGTAGTGCCTCACTGGATGATCGAGGAACTTGGTGGTGCCGTGGTCCCAGTGTACCTGGCCGCTCAGATCGGCTGGGTACTAGCTGTTATGAAGAGAACCGACAACCTAGCCGGTCGCAAGCCGCGACTATTCAGCATGTTCAGTTCCTTTGGCCGCACTTTCTGGTTGGTCAGCGTGGTTGTCGGTAGTGGTGTCTATGTTTGGTGGCCGGTTGTTGCATCACAGGACTTGGCAGGAACTTCGACAGTCACGGATATCGGCGGCCCGCAGATCGCGTTGTGGGGGCTGGCCATTTTCATCCTCCTTGTCACGCTCGACTTATGCGGGCGGGACTTTTGCGAAGTTGAATTCGCCAGCACACAGATAAAGCGCAGCAGAATTCTTACAGCCATTTGCTTCTGCGTACCGATCTGGGGCGCGCTTTATATCCACTATCGCTTGCTCGGAATTCGTCCATTGGCGAGCGGTGCAGTGCCGGGTGACAGCGAAGTGGATGGAAAGCATCCGCCGCCAAAACCGCAATAGACTGGTCTAACCGATCATCCAGTCAATGATCCGCTCGGCGAAGGCCCCGCCGGTCCACGAGATGACCGGCAGGCTGAGCAGGCCGACAAAGCGGAACATGGTGCCGACGTCTATGGCCCATTCCGACACGCCTTCGATTCGGGCTTCGTAGGCCAGCAGGCCTGTGAGACGGCTACCGGCTTCAGCGCCATCGCTGCCCGTTTTGGCAACCTGCTGGCGGGCTGCGCGTATGTCATCGCGCACCTGTGCCAGCTCGCGCTGCTTGGTCTGTGCAATCAGCCGATGCACCCAGCGCAGGGGCGTGAACAGGACCATGAAGGCAATGGCGACGATAAAGAGGAAGGTAACGATTAGAACAGCATTGAGCGGCTGGCCGACGAACAGCAGAAACAGGATTGCGGCATGGAGCAGCCAGACGAGGGCACCCCGCAGCGCGATCGTCCCGACCACCTGGGCATCCGATTGAGACAGCAGGTCCAGCTGCGCCTTGTCGAGCAGATTGTCGGTCACTTGGCTTGTTTCACCGCGCGCCATCACCACCCAGCGGATGACGAGGCTGGTCAGAACCATCGTCGCGATCATCGCCCACCAGGCAATCAGGCTGAACTCCTCGAAGTATCCGCGATCCGGCATGCCGGCACTGCGCTGGCCGACAAACAGCAGAGCACCAATGACAAGTCCGACCCCGGCCGCAATCCACCCGGCGCGCATCCGCTCCGGCGACGGCTCAAGCGCCCGCAGCAGATCATCACCGGTGATGCCGGCGAGTTTCGGCGCAAGGGCATAGATGTCCTTGAGGTTGCGCTGCCCGGCAATCTCGTTGGCTGAAATGAAGGCCCAGCCAAACAACGAGATGACAAGGGCAGCCCAGGCATCCGCCGAGAGGCCGGCCACACTGCGCTCCGCTGCGCTGAACATGGAGACCCCTTCAATGAGGGTCACCACATAAAAGCTGAGAAAGACGAGGGCCGCGATGATCAGTCCGGTCAGAACCGGCCCCACCGGGGAGATCGCCATCAGCCGCCGCTCCCACGCTGGGAGGTGCCGCCAGGCCTGATCCTGCGGGGTTCCGGTCATGTCAGGCAGCGTCCGGAAGCCGCGTCAGCACAATGGGGCCGCGCCGCGTGGCAACCAGCGTGTGTTCATACTGAACAGCCAGGGTGCCTTCGGGGGTGACCAGGCTCCAGCCATCGTCCAGCTCGTCTACCTGCGTCGCGCCGGTAGACAGGAACGGTTCAATGGTGAAGACGAGGCCCTCGCTCATCCGGCGGCGGTCGTGCTTGTCGTACCAGGTGGGAATTTCGCGCGGGTCTTCGTGCAGCGCCCGGCCGACCCCATGGCTCGCCAGATTGTCGATCACCGTAAACCCACGACGCGCTGCAACGGTCTCGACAGTGCGCCCGATGACATTGAATCGCGCCCCGGTTTTGACCCGTCGGACGGACTGCTCCAGCGCCATGCGTCCCGCCCCGCACAAGGCCGCGATGTCTTGTGCCACCGGCGGCACACAGAAACTGGCCCCGGTATCCGCGAAGTAGCCGTCGAGTTCGAGCGAGACATCTATGTTGACGAGGTCGCCAGCCTGAATGATGTCATCACCCGGCACGCCATGGGCACAGACTTCATTGCGGCTGATGCATGTTGCACCGGGAAAATCATAGGTGAGGGCGGGCGCGGACCGGGCCCCGGCGCGGTCCATCATCTGCGCGCCGATCTGATCAAGCTCCCGTGTTGTCATGCCGGGTTCGGCGGCGTGCACCATCCGCTGAAGTATGTCCGCAACGAGGCGGCCTGACTTCTTCAGGCCCTGTAGATCGTCATCATTGTCGATTGTCATATGCCCAGGCCTCGTAGACTCTAGTGCGCCTCCGCCCAGCTTAGCGCCGCATTGGCGTCCACCACCAGCGGCACGGACAGATTGACGGCAGGCGCTGACGCACCTTCCATCACCTGGCGCACGATCTTGATCGTTTTGTCCGCCTGCTTCTTGGGCACTTCAAAGATCAGTTCGTCATGCACCTGCAACAACATCTTTGCAGGCAGCTTGGCCTTTTCAAGAGCCTCGGGCATACGGATCATCGCCCTGCGGATGATGTCCGCCGCGGACCCCTGGATTGGCGCGTTGATAGCCGCGCGCTCGGTGAAGGACCGCTGCGCCCCGTTCTTGGAGTTGATCTCCGGTAGATGTGTCTTGCGTCCGAACAGTGTGGACACATAGCCATGCTCCCGCGCATAGGCCTTGGTCTCGTCCATGTAAGTGCGGATGCCGGGGAAGCGCTCGAAATACTTGTCGATGTAATCGGCGGCTTCCGACCGGGGAATCGACAACTGGTTCGCAAGCCCGAAGGCCGAAATGCCGTAGATGATGCCGAAATTGATCGCCTTGGCTTTGCGGCGGATCATCGGGTCCATGCCTTCAATCGGCTCGTTGAACATTTCACTGGCCGTCATGGCGTGAATATCCAGACCATCCGCGAAGGCCTGCCGCAGCGTGTCGATACCTGCCATATGCGCAAGCACCCGCAGCTCGATCTGGCTGTAGTCAGCCGAGATCAGCACATTGCCCTCATCCGCTACGAAGGCCGTGCGGATCTTGCGGCCTTCCTCGGTGCGGATGGGAATGTTCTGCAGGTTCGGGTCGGAGGACGACAGGCGCCCTGTCGTGGTGGACGCCAGCGAGTAGCTTGTGTGAACGCGCCCTGTATCTTCATTGATGAAGTCCGGCAGGGCGTCCGTATACGTACTTTTGAGCTTTGACAGCTGCCGCCACTCAAGGACCCGGATCGGCAGGTCATGGCCCTGTGCGGCAAGCGTCTCCAGCACATCGGCGCCGGTGCCCCATGCGCCGGTCTTGGTCTTCTTGCCGCCTTCGATGCCCATTTTGTCGAACAGGATCTCGCCGAGCTGTTTGGGGCTGCCGATGTTGAACTCTTCGCCGGCCAGCTCATGAATCTCCGCTTCAAGCCCGGCCAGCTTCTGCGCAAAGTCACTGGACATACGCTTGAGGATTGCCGGGTCCAGCTTGATGCCCGCCATTTCCATCCCCTGAAGCACACCCACCATGGGCCGCTCCAGGGTTTCATAGATCGTCGCCATCCGCTCACCCACAAGCCGCGGCTTCAGCACGTGATAGAGCCGCAAGGTGACATCCGCATCTTCCGCCGCATAGCGCGTGGCCTTGTCGAGGGATACCTTGTCGAAGGTGATTTGGGATTTGCCCGTACCCGCCACTTCCTTGAAGGGAATGGGCGTGTGCTCTAGAAAGCGCTGTGACAGTGCATCCATGCCGTGGCTGTGCAGCCCGGTGTCCAGCGCGTAGGAGATCAGCATGGTGTCGTCGATGGGCGTGACGTCAATGCCGACGCGTTTCAGCATCACCAGGTCATATTTGGCGTTCTGCAGCACCTTCATGACGCCCGCATCTTCCAGCAGCGGTTTCAGCCGGGCGACAACCTCCTTCACCGGGATTTGCTCCGGAGCCGGATCATCCAGCGCCAGCGTGCCTTCGCTCGCGATGCCGTGGGTGAGGGGGATGTAGCAGGCGCGTCCCGGCTTCGTGGCGAGGGAGATGCCCACAAGCCAGCCGGACATCGGGTCCAGCGATGTTGTCTCTGTGTCCAGCCCGATCAGCCCGGTCTCGTACGCTTCCGCAACCCACGCATCCAGCGCCTCAATCGTCGTGACGCAGTCATACTCCGTCTCTTCGATGGGCGGGTTGTCCACATAGGATGGGTCGAAAGCGCCGGGCGTGCCGCCGGCCTCACCCGTGTCGGCCACCTTGGCGGCTTTCGGTTTAGCTTCGGACTTGTGCTGACCGGCCGGCTCGATGGCGTCCGCGTCTGCGTCCAGCGCTTCCGCCATCCGCCGCGTCAGCGTGTTGAACTCCATGTCCTTCAAAAAGCCGATGAGCGTTTTGGCGTCCGGGTCGACCACGCCCATGTCATCAAGCGGAACATCCACCGGCACGTCCTGGTCCAGCAGCACAAGCTGCCGGGAGATGCGGGCCTGTTCGGCAAACTCGATCAGGTTCTCGCGCCGCTTCTTCTGCTTGATGGTCTCCGCATTGGCGAGCAGGTTTTCAAGATCGCCGAATTCATTAATCAGCAGGGCCGCGGTCTTGATGCCGATGCCCGGCACGCCGGGCACGTTGTCGGTCGAGTCACCGGCCAGCGCCTGCACCTCCACCACCTTGTCAGGCCCCACGCCGAATTTCTCGGCCACACCCTCGCTGTTGATGACTTTGTCCTTCATCGGATCGAGCATCTCGATCTTATCATCGACAAGCTGCATCAGATCCTTGTCGGACGAAACAATGGTGACTTCCGCGCCCTTGGCCGCTGCCTGCTTGGCGTAGGTCGCAATCAGGTCGTCCGCCTCAAACCCCGTCATCTCGATCGACGGCAGGCCGAAGGCGCGTGTGGCGTCCCGCACGAGCGGAAACTGCGGCACCATGTCCTCCGGCGGCGCATCGCGGTTGGCCTTGTAGTCCGCATAGATCTCGTTGCGGAACGTGTCGCCCTTGGCGTCAAAGATCACGGCGAAATGCGTCGGCGCATCGCGGTCATCGCGTTCCTTGGAGCCAAGCACCAGTTTGTGCAGCATGTTGCAGAAGCCCGATACAGCCCCCACCGGCAACCCGTCAGACTTGCGCGTCAGCGGTGGCAGCGCGTGATAGGCGCGGAACAGATAGGCGGACCCATCCACCAGATAGAGATGACTGTTCTTGGTGACGGGCGTTTGGCCGCCCGCTGTCTTCTTAGTTGCCACGCAACACACTCCAGACGATAGTCAAAGTCACATTGATCTTGGTGGCCAACCTATCATGCGACCGCCGATGAAAAAGGGAGAATTCAATGTTCGAGCAGGGTGGCTTTGCAATAGTTGCCTTGAGTGTGCTTTCGTTTGTAGTCCCGCTTGTGGTAGGCGCGGTTTTCCTCATTATCCTCTTTCGGCCGAATTATCGCTGGAAACTCATCACATACAGACGTGCGGGTATTCTGTTTCTCGTCTGCGTTGCCTGCGAGGCCATCGTCGGCTTGATGTCCACGTTTCGGAGTATTCGCTTCTACTGGACGGATGCGCCACATGAATTGCATCTGGATAGCGTTACATTCTGGATGAATTGGGCAGCGGTGCCATTTTCGTTTTTCTCAGCTTCTTTCGTTCATGTGTCTGTGGCGTCACTTGTGCTGCTACTTCTCAAAGACAAGGGAGTTGACGTGGTTGAAGCCTGGGGCACGAAGCGCAAGGGGCTTGACCCTTACAATTGAGACCCCAGGTTTGACCCCGTGCCCTGCACGGGTGTACCAACGCCAACCCGGAAATGCAGACTCACAAAGAGCATGCCACCGGCCAAGGAAGACGCCCATGGATATGGAAACCCCTGCCGCCCTCAAAGGTGAGGCCACCACGCGCCCGCCGGCCATTCAGGCACGCGGCCTGCGGAAAATCTACAAGGCCTCCAACAATGAGCCCGCCAAAGAGGCGCTCAAGGGCATCGACCTGACCATTCCCCAGGGCAGCATCTTCGGCCTGCTCGGCCCCAATGGTGCGGGGAAGTCCACCTTCATCAACATTCTGGCCGGCCTTGTCGTCAAGAGCGAAGGTGAGGTTGATGTCTGGGGCTTCGACATCGACACGAACCCCCGCCAGGCGCGCGCCTCCATCGGCGTGGTCCCACAGGAGCTCAACATCGATCCGTTCTTCACGCCGGGCGAGGTGCTCGAGCTGCAGGCGGGTCTATACGGTGTGCCGCGCGCCGAGCGCCGCACCGACGCGATTCTCGAGGCCATGGGCCTGGCCGACAAGAAGGACGCTTACGCCCGCACACTGTCCGGCGGCATGCGCCGGCGGCTGCTGGTGGGCAAGGCCATGGTCCATTCCCCGCCGGTCATCGTGCTCGATGAGCCAACCGCCGGGGTGGACATTGAGCTACGCCAGCAGCTCTGGGCCTATGTCAAAGGTCTCAATGAGCGCGGCGTGACAATTGTTCTGACCACGCACTATCTCGAAGAAGCTGAAAGCCTGTGTGACGAGATCGCCATCATCAATCATGGCGAAGTGGTTGCCTGCGAACCGACGCCCCAGCTTGTGTCGCGTCTGGACCGCAAGACCCTGCTGGTGACACCGGAAACACCATTGTCAGCCGTGCCCGGTGGCCTCGACAGATTCGAGTCGACCATCCTCCCCGGCGGCATTCTGGAAATTGCCTACCGCCCCTCAAGCCAGAATGTGGCGGAGATTCTCGAGCAGGTGAGCCACGCAGGCATCACCATCCGTGACCTTTCCATCGAGGAAGGCCATTTGGAAGATGTGTTCCTGGAAATCACCCGGTCGACGGGGAACTAGAGGCCGTTAAAGCCCGATCTCGGGGAAAGGTGGCTGATCGTCACCTGAGTACGCGACCAGCGCGCACATGATGATGTCGACTTCCGCCCCGTTGGGGGACAGCGGCATGTGCACGGCTTCAAAAGTCATATGCGCCAGATCATGCGCCGGTGTTTCGAACGACGCTTCTTTGGGCGGCGTCCACCAGTCCATGGCTCCCAGCGTGCGCATGGGCCGGCCATATTCCACAACTGCCGTGAACACCGCAGAGGCCAGACGTGCGGCCTGCGGCCCCAACGCATCCAGCAGGGACTTGCCCGTCGGCTCGCAGCCGAACAGGTCTACGATCGCCGTGCCCGCCAGCCGGAAGGCAAAGCCCCCGTCCGGCAGCACATCAATCAGAAAGACCCGCGGCAGGTGACTTACGAAATCGCGTGGATGAATGTCTTCGCGCGCCGGAATGGGTTTTGAGACGCGCTTGCCGCGCCAGTAGTCATGCAGCGCCACAAGGCGCGGGTCCTTGAGGGCACAGACCGGGTCCGCATAGGCCTCAAACGGCGCCAGCTTGAGCAGGGGCGAGCGCCGCGCGGCCTTGCGGGCAGCTTCATTTGTCGCTTTTTGTGCCGGTGTCGCCATGTCTTGTCACGCCTTGTTGCGGTCTGAGACGGGTCCTGTGCACAAACGGCACACAACTCGCCCAATTGAACGCCCGGACGAATCGCCCGGACGCCTGCCCCGCAACCCTTGCGACTATCGCGCCAGCCCGGCCCTGCGCCAACCCCGGCCACACCGCCATGCCCCAGGTCCGGTGGGACGGACACCTGCAAGCGACCAATGGTGCTCGATGCAAACAACTCAATACACCCAAAAGTAGATTTGCCAATTCTCAAATCGCACCGCGCTTAAGGGTTTCTATACTGAGCTAATGCATGGTTCTTCAAATATTGGGGTGAGAAATGAGTATTGCCTAGCCATGTTCATTGTTCAGCCTGAACCTTAAAGCCACATATAAAGTGTGTGTATTTTTGAATGTTGGGAATAACATGACAGGTACTATCAGGCCCCACCGTTTGCCGTGTCTTCTCTTTGCCGCATCCGTTCTCGCTGTCGGCCCGGTTGCCGCTCAGGAAGCGGACCTTGCACTGGTGGAGGAGACGGCTCTTGCTGCCGCCCCGGAGAGTGAGCCGCGCATTGTCCAGCCTACGGTCGACACTGTTACGCCTGATGTCATCAGTAGTCTGCGTGATTTCATCGATACCGAAATCGTTCGTCAGTCAATCGTCAACCAGAACGGCAAGCATGCCGGTCTGGCAGAAGACGAAATCATTGACCTCGACCAGATGTGGCGGGCTGAACACGATGCAGATGATCAGCCCCTTATTTCGGCAACACTGACAAACCCGCTGTCATCCTATCTGACGCGCATCCAGGCGCAGGCCATTGGTTTGTACACTGAGATATTCGTGATGGACGCAAAAGGTCTGAATGTCGGCCAGAGTAACATCAGTTCCGACTACTGGCAGGGGGATGAGGCCAAGTTTCAAAAGACCTTCCCCGTCGGTCCAACGGAAGTATTCGTTGATGAACCCGAGTTCAACGACCGGCTCGGCATCTGGGTGACACAGGTCAACATGACGATCGCAGAGAGTTCAAAGACCCGCGCAATTGGCGCCGTCACCGTCGAAATTAATCTTTCAGAGCTGATGCGCCGCCAGGCGACGGACGCGATTTAGGAATCGGACGATATATTTATGCTTATTCAATCCATGACCCGCGTCCTCAAGGACACTTCGATCAAGCTCAAATTGCTGTCTGCGCTTGGGGCAATCATTGTCATCAATATGGCAGCGGGCGGAACCATTCTGGTCGCCGCCAACAACGCAAAAACCACCTTGAATACCTTTGAGGAAGTCTCCGCTGCCGACCGTTACTTCGCCGCGCTTGAACATGAGACCCAGGCGGCGCGGGACAATATTGTTGCCTTCCTGAACTCCGGCGACCTGGCCAACAGGGACAGTCATCTGAACAGCGTGGCACAGGTACGAACCATGCTGCGTGGAACCGACGCTATTGCCGGTATCCCTGGTCTGCCCGACAAGGCGGCTGAATTTTCAATGGTTTTTGAAGCCTGGGTCACCGACATTGCTGCGCAGCAACTCGTGCACATGAAGTCGCCCAACACTGTGGACATGGCGCGGCTGGTTGAAAACTCCCAGCAGAGTCTCGCCGCCCGCAAGGACATCGCTCGCGTGATCGAGGAAACGAACGGTCTGCTTGATGAGCTAAGCGCCAGAGAATCCTCAGCGCTGAACAGTGTTCTGGCCTCGGCCGCCATGATGTCCATGGCCGGCCTTGTTCTGACACTGCTCACAGCGCTTGCCGCCTCTGTGTTCATCATTGTCATGATATCCGCCCCGCTGCAGCAACTCGCAGCCTCCACCGGTGCGCTTGTCCGCAAGGAATGGTCTGTCAGCATTGCCAATACGGACCGCGAAGATGAGATCGGCCAGATGGCCCAGGCGCTGGAGCGGTTCCGTGACAACGGAATTGCAAATGACCAGCTCATGGAAGCGCAGAAAATTGAAGACGAAAAACGTCTTGAGCGGTCGAGACGGATTGAGGAAATCGTCGCTTCCTTCAGGGCAGAGTCCGAAGAGGTGACCCAGGCCCTTGAGGCAGCAACACAGCAGATGTCCCAGTCGGCCGTCACCATGAATGACATTGCCGTCGACACCACCCGCCTCTCAGAAGGCGTGTCAGCCTCCGCGCAGAATGCTGGAAGCAATGTGAACAGTGTTTCCGCCGCCACGGAGGAACTTACGGCCTCGATCCACGAAATCTCCAAGAACCTGTCTGCAACCAACAGCATGGTGTCAGAGGCGCAGGACATCTCGCAGAACACCGTCAAGAAGATGGACGTTCTTGAAAGCTCTGCCGGCGAGATCAACAGTGTTATTGAAATCATCTCTGATATTGCCGAGCAGACCAATCTTCTGGCGCTCAACGCCACGATTGAGGCAGCCCGTGCCGGTGAGGCCGGAAAGGGCTTTGCTGTCGTTGCCAGCGAAGTGAAAACCCTGGCCAATCAGACCGCCAAGGCTACCGAGCAGGTGCGTGCCCAGGTAGATCGTATCCAGACCGATACAGAGGACGCGTCTGACTTTATCAGGCGGATTACGACGTCGATTTCCTCACTGACGGAGAATGTGGCGGCAATCTCTGCTGCAATGGAGCAGCAAAGCAGCGCTACCCAGGAAATCAGCCGCAATGTGCTTGAGGCCTCCAACGGGACCAGCAATGTGGTCGAGAACATCGCTGAAGTCAGCGAAGCGACGCGCCGCACGGAGGAAACCTCGACCACAGTCAGCGAAGTCGCCGCCAAGCTGTCGCAGCGGTCAGACCACCTGAAGACGAACATCCATACCTTTATCGACAATATCCAGGCAGCCTGACCTCCGGGCCGCACGGACCGGACAATGCAGTCGTTTCCGCCTCGAAACGGGCAGGAACAACTGCATTGCTCCGCATCCTGTTCCGCGCTAGTTTCCGCGCTCCCGAGAACCTGATCCCAACGGCTCAGGGTTTGCCGGACCAGCACCCGTAGCTCAGCTGGATAGAGCGCTGCCCTCCGAAGGCAGAGGTCAGAGGTTCGAATCCTCTCGGGTGCGCCAGCTTTTCTGGGATTTTCTGCCCTACGAAGCTGAGGCAGTTTTGGCCGGGGAAACGACTAGGGAAAAAAATTCTAGGCTGAAGTGATTCCTATGGGGACTCAGAGTCACTATCCAGTTGCTCTACTCACCTTGAGCCGATAGAACAAAACGGCAATGCGAAGGGAGCGGCTGTGAAATTCATCGAGGACCAGACAGCCCAAAAGCTGCGTGGCGGATACTACACGCCTCTGGACCTCGCCTCGTTCATCGCGCGCTGGGTCGGAGAGATCAATCCCGACAAGGTCCTCGAGCCGAGTTGCGGCGATGGTGCATTCTTTCAGGCCATGTCCGATGTTGGCGGCTTCGAGAAGTCGGCCCTGACCGGCTTTGAGCTTGACAGCGACGAAGCGGGCAAGGCCACCCGGCGAGCGAAGCAGCTCAATCTATCGAAGGCGGCCGTCCGCTCCGAAGATTTCCTCGGCTGGGCAATCGAGAACATGGCGAAGGGCGGCGAGCGATTCGACGCCGTGGTGGGCAATCCACCCTTCGTTCGATACCAATTCCTCCCTCCGCAATTTCAGGTCCGGGCTGCCGCGATCTTTGACGTGCTTGGTCTCAAGTTCACGAAGCACACCAATGCCTGGGTGCCTTTCATCCTCGCCTCAATGTCGCTTCTACGCCCGGGCGGGCGACTGGCAATGGTGGTCCCGGCCGAGATCATTCACGTTACTCACGCCCAATCGCTCCGCAGTTATCTCGGCAAGGAGTGCCGGCGGCTTGTCATCATCGACCCGGAAGAGCTCTGGTTTGACGGTACGCTTCAAGGCGCTGTCATCCTCATGGCGGAGAAGCGTAGTAGCTCGAGGCAGAAGGCCGAAGGGCTCGGCATGGTGCCCGTCCGTGGACGAGAGTTCCTCCGGCGCTCACCATCCGAAGTCTTCGCAGAGCCGCAGTCGATCAACGGCAAGACGGTCGCTGGCAAATGGACGCGGGCGCTGCTCGACCTCGAGACCCGTGACCTATTCGACGAGCTCGAGGCTCACGCCGAAGTACATCGCTTCGACGACATCGCGCGCGTGGACGTGGGCATCGTCACTGGCGCGAACAAGTTCTTCCTCGTCCCTGACGCCACGGTCGAGGCCTACGGCCTGAGCAAGTACGCGCACCCGATGTTCGGGCGCAGCGAACACTGCCCGGGCGTGATTTACGACGAACAACAGCACGCAGCGAATGCGGAGAAGGGAAGCCCAACAAACTTCCTCTGGTTTGACGACGCGCCCAACAAGATGCCGAAACGAGCGCGCCAGTACATTGAGCGCGGCGAAGCCGAGAAGCTGCACACCCGCTACAAGTGTCGCATTCGTGCCCCGTGGTACAAGGTCCCCTCGGTCTATTCGACCGAAGTGGGAATGCTTAAGCGTTGTCACGACACGCCCCGCCTAATCCTCAACAAGATTGGCGCGTACACAACCGACACGGCTTACCGCATTCGCACCAAAGAAGCGGACGGTAAGCGGCTGGTCGGTTGCTTCATCAATCCGCTCACGGCGCTCAGTGCCGAGCTTGAGGGCAGGCACTATGGCGGCGGTGTCCTCGAACTCATTCCATCCGAGATTGAGCGGCTGGTCATTCCGATGCCCAAGAAGGTCGAGCTCGACCTAGCCGAGCTCGATAACTCCATACGGAACCGGCCCACGCACGAGACGCTCGAGCGACAAGGCAATGTAGTCCTCGGGGCACTTGGCATCTCGAAGGCGAAGCAAGCCAGCGCACTCGAGGGTTGGCGGAAGCTTCGCAACCGGCGGCATCGGACTTCGAGCGAGACAACGGCAGCTTAGTCGATTTCAATCATAAAATGGGTTGGGTCGGCTTCATCGCGATACAGGGCCATTCGACGATTCAGCAAAGTTCGATCTTGCACGATATCCTTCACATCGCCCCAAGACAGACGGGTCATCGCGTTGCGCTGCCTGTAAGTGGCCGAGGTTGTGCTGGTCGTATGGCGCACGGTAAGATCAAATGTCCCGTGATCCACGCCTTTGATGGTGAGCGCGAAGGACCCGACAGCCTGATCAACCTGTCCTGATTTCTTCGGCCAATTCAGGCCGTCAAACACGACCTCACGGAAATAATGCCGGTGATCGACGCTTTCCTCCATCATTCCTTTGTCAAGGTTGATGGAGCCGGTGACGTTTGTGTTTCGACCAGAGAGAGGAATGTTCAAGTCTCGCCGCGTAAGCTCCTTACTGACCCACATTAGCTCCCAATCAACGCCAGTCGTGGGCTTTAGGACGGGGACTGCTGGGACTGCTGCGGCTGCTGCCGGAGCAGTCGGCTTTGTGGGCTTCTTCGCCTTCCGAGGTGTCTTGCGAAGCGGCGCGACCTTCATCCGCATTCGCGGCGTCGCGTCTTTACTGCCGGTCTTGGCACTTGTGCTCGGTCGCGGTGGCGGCAACGCCATCTCATCTACAACACGCCCGCTCGCAAGCAGTTCGTCGATGAGTGTGGACGTTACCTCAATTACGTTGCTCGGATGTGCGCCGGATAGCCCGTCGAACTGGCCGATGAATTCATCCAAGACCTTTTTGTCCGATGCTTTCGAGGCATCCAATTGCAGAATAATTCCAGCTTCTACATTGTTGTTGAGTCCACCCAAGGTCAGGTTGGCACTCCCCACAGAAAGGGAAGCCCCAGATTTAGTCCCGACAAGATATAACTTCGGATGAAACAAAAGTAGGCGTGAACCAGTGTCAACGGCGAGCGTCTTCACCCCGATCTTGAGTAGGCGTTTGAGCGCCTGTGCGGAAGTAATGTCGTTCCTGATCCCGGCAAAGACGGTGGTTCTCGCCGCCAGCGGCTTGAGTGCTTTTTCTAAAACCTCCACGCCACTCTCGGTCACAAACGCAACACTAAGAATGACGCGTTCGATATCCTTTTGGGCGAGCATCTCGGTCAGCGCCTCTGCGTGCGTCCGCTTGGTCAGACCTTGCAGAATTAGTTCCAGAGCCAATTGCGCCCCCTTTCGGAGGCGACTTAGCCAGCAAACTCATCAAGCTGCAATGACTTAGATGAGCTTATACCGCAAACGGGCTCACATCGCGCTTGCCGCACGGACCGCACAGCCGATTGTGCGAGCCCTCGCTCTCGAAGGGCTTGCGGCACCGGAGGCAAGGCCGGGTCTCGGTCGGCACGGGCTCGCCATGCACGTCGCGTCGCTTGCGGCCCGACTGGATGTGGCCGGTATTGCCCCGGCCGCTCACGCGACCTCGAGCATCGCCAGCATTGTGCCGTAGGCCCGACGCTGACCCGCGTTCATCGTTTCGCGGACGAGATGCTGGTTGTCGGGCGAGCGGAACACGTCCACCCAGACCTCCCGCTCCCCGGGCTGGCGGATAAGCCCAAAGAAGGCACCGAATTCTTCGACTGCGACGCCGTAGATGTTCGAGACGCGCCGTACGAGCTCGAGGGTGGGCCAGCGGTCTTTCCGGGTGGCGATGGCGGCGGAGAGCACAACAGTATGCGCCCTCCGCGTCGTCTCATCGAAGCGGGCCATATAGTGGTCCAAGACCGCTTCCTCGGTCAGCTCCATTGGTCGCTTGCCTCATAAACCGCATCGGTGCGGGCCTTGCGGAAGGCGACCTCAGCCGAGCGCTCGGCACAGGCGAGCTCGATCAGTACCGGGTCGGTGCCGGAGTGGTCGAGAAGTGCCTTGCCGGGGGTGCATCCCTTCTCGAGGGCGATCTCCCCGGCGCGCACCATCATCGCGTCTGCGTATTCGGCTGCCTTATACATCGGCGCGGCCTCGCCAGCGGCAACCTCGGCTGCGTTCTTGCGGAGCGTGGCAGCGCCGCTCTTCAATATCACGGCGGTTGCGCCCTTCACGGCGGGCACGTCCACGGTCGAGACCTCGTTCACGGTCATGTCGCGGACGATCATCTTCTTGGGCAGGGTCATTGTGCGGGTTCCTTTTCGGTAGGCAGGGAGGACAGGTCATTCTCGACCTGCCGGGCTATCAGGGTGGCGATGGTCTGAGCCTTCGCGCGGGACTGACGCGGCTGGCTCAGGTAGCGGAGGAGCTCGGGCGCGCTCAGCTCGAGGTCGGCCAGCAGCATTCCATGAAAGCGATTCATCAAGAGGGAGGGCGAGTATGCCTCGGCCCCGTATTGCTTGCGGTAGGCGCCGAGGAACTCCCGATCTGCGGCAAAGAGCGCCTCGAAGGCCGCCCCTACTTGGGCCAACGAGGCGCTCAGCCGCTCGGCCGCCTCAACCCTCGAAGCGGCGGCCTTATTCACCGGTCCGAGCGTGTCAGGCGGCTTGCGATTCAGTATTCCCATTGTTGTCTCCTTCCGGTCCAGTGGTGGGGTTGCCCAAAGACGAGCGCACGGATGCGATCACGTCGCGCGCTTCCTTCGGCTTGAAGCCTGCGCCCTCGAGGTCTGCCCTCCGGGCGCTCCAGAATTGTTCATCGAATGCGGGCCGCTCGGCCTCGTCCCGGGCCTTCATCAAGACCCATCGGTCATAGGTGCTGGTGGGCTCCCGCTCGCCCCGAATCAGCCGGTCCTCATGCCACAGGACGGCCAATTCGGGGGTCGCAGGCGCAGCCTCGCCCATCTCGTACAGGACCGAGATGCGCATGGCGCGGCGCTCGGCCGGGGTCATCATCCGATAGCCCACGGCAAATGCGAGAAGGTCGAGAGCGCTGTCCCTATTCATGGTCGATAATCCGGGTCGGAGCCAGAAGCTGCGGGCGGAGGTTCTGCGCCATCTGCTGGGCGACCTTCGCTACTGCGTCACCTAGCACCCCGGCATCGACCGTGTGCGTCACCTGCTTGTTCACGGCGATGCTCTGCGTTTCGCGGTAGGCGGGGAGCATCGCCCGAGCGCGCAGCTCGAGTAAGCGGTCCGAATACTTGCGGACGGTGCCGACGATCTTCTCACGATGGCGGCCTCCGAATATCGGCTCTTCCCACCCCTCTTGCGCGCGGCGGTAGAGCTCGTGCTCAATGCTGGCCTCAGCCGTCTGCATCGCCTCTTCCCACTGCGCGGCGAAGGCTGGGTCCCGCTCGCGTTCATCCTTGAATGTCTGCACTGCGCCGTACCGGGAAGAGGCGCGCGGACTGGCGGCCCGGGCAGCGCGCACGAGAATGCCGTGGCGGGACAGCTCAAGGAGGAATAGGCGCTTGCGGCGGTCGGTCAGCTTCATTGCCGGAGGGTAGCTGGCGCGGCCAACGGAACGAACGGCGAAGCATTGATAGCTACGATTAGCGCCATAGTTGCTATCCCTACTATTTATACTATTAGATGATTCGACAGGCGATAGGAGGCCGACATGGCGACAGTGGAAATCGACTTCGATGTGTACAAGGAGCTCACCGCTCGGCGGGCGAGCGAGACGACAACCTACAATGATGTGATTCGAGAGCTCCTCGGCATGGATGCGGAGCCGGAACCGGGGAATGCGGACGAAGCTTCTTCTGGCGGTCTCGAAATGAAGGGCGTGTTCCTGCCCAACGGGACGCAGCTCCGCGTCACCTACAAGGGCCGGACTTACTCAGCAGAGATCAAGGATGGCGCTTGGATCGGAAGCGATGGGAAACAGCGGAGGACTCCTTCCGAGGCCGCCTGCGCCATCACTGATACAAACGTCAACGGCTGGCGGTTCTGGAAGGTGAAGCGGCCCAGCGATACTAGCTGGAAGGTCCTGAATTCCCTTCGGCCGTAATGGTGTCGCGTTTCCCCTCGGCTTCCTCGAAGCGACAGGCATCGCGCGGCAGCCCATGATTTGCGACAGTTCCGGCGGAAGGGGCTTGGCCTCGGAGAGGAAGAGGTCCGGCAGCCGGTCCAGCGATTTCGCGCCCGCGCGCGCGTAGGCCGAACGGTCACAACGGCAGGCGGCGGCACTTTGCCCAAACAGCCAAGGGGAGAAAGAGGGGGAAATCCCCTCGACGCAGAAAAACGAATACAGACAGATGGAAACTAAAATTCTTCGGCTCCGAGAATTTCACCCGAAATCTCCCTATTCCCCCCGCAGCAGGCTTCCTTGGGCCGCTTCCATCTGGGTCTCCCGCTGCCGCTGGTCGGTCATCAGCCGGTAGCGGTTGGCTGTCTTCGAGTTCGGATCGACCTCGATCCACCGGCCCTCGATGCGACGGTTGGCATACTTAGCTAGCTGGCGACCGAGGCCGATGGCATTCACGCCGCGCGGGTTCGGATAGAAGGCGCTCAGGGCCATTCCGATGGGCCCCGGGTGGCCGAGCCCTCGGTCTTCATTTTCCGCAGCCTCGATCACGTTGCTGGGCTGTTTCCAATCGTGGCCAAAGGCGGATTGCCAGACATCGTGCAATTCAGCCAACGCCGCTCCGACAGTGTCGCTCGTCGCCACTTTCTTTCTGGTCGCTACCGGGTCGCTCTGGCCCAGCCAGATAAGCGCACCGCGCACCAGCCTCGACCAATCCTCGAATCGCGCAAACGGCTTCATGCCCTCAGCTTGTGGCATACCGGCGACGAAAAAGGCCCTAAGGATCGTCAGCGCCGCGCCCACCAGTCGCGGCCGTTCTCGCGGAACAAGCTCCTTCAGGTCATATCGGAAGGTGCGTTCGCCGGGATCGTCCGTGCGCGCGTCGAGGCGGGCGACGACAACACGGGTCGCCATATCACCGCGAAACGATAGGTTGTTGCCGTTTGCGATCATCAACGTTTTCGTTGAAACCGTCGTGTTCAAGGACACGCCTAGAACGCGCGACTGCCACACCTCCGCCGTCAGGATAGAGCACAGTGCGTCGCCGCTAACCGGAACGTCGATGTTGTCGATAGCGAGGAGGGGATCACCCTGCCGCAGGCAGGCAAAAAGCCGCTTCTCGTTCTCCTCCTCCTTTGGCGAGTAGGATATCACCGGCGCGGGCCTGCCAGTGGCGATCATCGCGGCAACGTCCGCCAGTAGCGACTTGCCGGTGGCCATCGTCGGTGCAGAAACGCCGTGCATTGGCGCGGTTCGCAACGAACGCCGGATCACGGCTGTCAGGATCATCGACAGCGCCACAGAACGCGAAGCACTCGAGGCATCGAGGTCAAGCGGGTCACGCTCAGGATCATCCGGCTCGAAGGGGAACTCAGCAATCACGTCAAGCAGCATCTCGAGCGAAGCCTTCGCGTCCTCCTCGGTCGGGTGTTCCGGTGTCGGAGGAAACTCGACGCCCTGTGTGTCGATAATCAGGCCGCTGGCGGGATCGTACCCCTCCTCCGATACGATTGTGCCGTTCGCCCGCAGGGTGGGTGCCTCGCTTATCCCGACGAGCTCGGGCAGTTCCCATAGGCCCGCCCGGTCTGCGTAGTGCTTGGCAAAGCTCAGGGGCAGTTTCTTCTTCGCCCGCACCACATCGCCCTGCTTGTTGCGACGGAGCTCGACGAATTGCGCTGCGGCGATCATGCGCTCCTTCAGGAAGTAATCCCCGACCTCGCGGATCACGAGTGCCCCGGCGGCCCGCTTCACTCCATCGTCATCGCTCGCCTTGCCGAGGCGCACCGCGCGCACCAGCCGACCGTCCATCTGGTAGATTGGTATGTCGCCATTGCGCAGGGCTGCCTCAGTCTCGTTCAGCACACGCGGCAGCTCGTCCTCATCATAGACGATCTGTGGGCGGACCTTGCCTGCCAGCGACCGGGCCTTGGCGATCTCGAGCGCGGCATCCCTCTCGCCGCCACGCTACCGCAGGCGCTCGGATATTTGCCACTTGGGGTTGAGGATCACGGAAGCGATCTCTTCGTTCGTCCAGCCCGCTCGCACCCCGGCACAGCATACAGCCATCACGGCTTCGTTGCGCGACGGGTAGGTCGCCGGATCGGCCGCCGGGCCGAGTTCGATCACCTTGCGGATGCGGGAAGAGATACCGGCAGGCAGGTTATCGAGGCTGGCGAAGAAATTAATCGGGCCAAGTTCGATCGCTTCTGGTGCAGGCGGGTCGAGTTCAGACCTATCGGCCGGGCGGAACTCGTCCAGATGGTACATCATATTTCAGGCCACCTCACCACTGATGCGGTGCGTTCGACGCGACCGGCTTTGCGCTTGTCGGAATTGGGAATGTTTTGGGTGCCAGGCAGGCGCATTAGATGGTCGAGCGATTGGCATTTGTCTCCGCCCAGACGGTTGCGCAGTTCAATATTATAGAGCTTGGCCTCGGCTATCGCGTCCGGGTGCCCACCGAGGAAAAGACGATCATCAGGAACTAACTTCCAAAACGCTTGGTATCCGTTGCCACTGTCCACGATAGCGGAGGGCGTGGGAGCAAAACCTTCAAGCTGTTTCAGAATGCGCGACCGTTCATCCTGCCACGCCTCCTCGTTTGCAGGATCAACACCGTCCCTTGGGTCGATATCGACGTGCAGCATATCGAGCTGCTCTATGTCTGCCTCGCTGGGTTTGTCGTTTGGGTCCGCCGTCGCTTTCACGGTGTTAGGCGTCCAGTATAGGTTTCGCTCGCCATTCCACCGCTCAAGCCAAGAGCACAGCGCATCGGGCGGTTCGAGGTCGAAGGTCCGCGTCTGGATCCGCCCCTTCACGACAGGACAGATTGCCGAGACGACGCAGCGCCCATCGTGCCGCATTGCGCGGAGGAAGCGCAGGGTCTCTTCGAAGGGGCCGGGCTCAACGGTCGGGCCTTCGCCCCCGGAGCCGGAATCACTATAGTCACTCACGGAAAGTCTCCCTTTCCACCCTGTGAATCGGCCGTCGCTCCTAGTCAGGGCGGCGGCCTTTCGTTTAGGCGGCTTGCGGCTCTTCGTGGCGAGCATCCCGGCGGCCTTTCAGCCATCGGTCGATTTCACTCTTCACCCAGACAACACGGTTCGGCCCGAGGCGTACCTGCTTCGGGAAGTCGTGCGTTTCGTCTCGGATGTAATTGTAGATCGTCGGCCTACTCAGCCGGGTCAGTTCAGAGACCTCGGAGATCGTGAGCAGTATTTGTCGCTGGGCCACAATGCCCTCCTCTAAAGGCGGATATTCGCGTCTGAGGAGGGCCTAAGGAGTTTCGACCGGGGATAGGGAAAATTGTATTGCGCTATCCCCGGTCAGCGCGTGCTTTTTCGTGCTTTTTCTCTCTAGAGCCCTGTTTGTTCAGCAGTTTCTCAGCCCATAAATCGACCGCCTCGCGCTTCTCTTTCATATAATCGTGCGTGTCGTAGATGCCGCCCACGCCGGGGATGAGGTGACCGAGCAGTTGCTCCGAATGGAGGTGGGGAATGCCCAGCTCCGACATTCCCGATTTCACCGAGCGGCGAATGTCGTGGACTGTCCAAGGCTCGAGCGGCGGCAAACTCTCCTTCTCGCCTAGCTCAGCGATCTTGGCATCAAGCTGCAACTTCGCCTTCGAGAAACCGCTTATCGGCCTGTCCCCTTTGTCGGTGGGGAACAGATGATGGGTCTTTTCGATCTTCTCGGGCAAGGCCTTGTAGCTGGGCAAACCTTTGATGATCGCTACGGCCGGTTCCGATAGAGGATAGGTGTGCGTCTTATCGGTCTTGTAATGCTACGCGGGGACCGTCACGCACCGCTTCTCCATGTCGAGCCAGTCGGTGTTGAGATTGGCGACCTCGGAACGGCGCTGCCCGGTCAGGATCAGTAGCTGAATCACGCGACCGTACCGATAGCCAAGTTCCTCGGCTGCGTCCCAAACGCGCCGGAGTTCATCAACCGATAGCGACCGGGTGCGGGCCTTGTAGGCGAATGCCTTCTGCGCCTTCTTGGTCTTGATACTGACAACCGGATTGACCGCGATCATCTCCTCTTCGATGGCCCAAAAGAAGAGAGTGCGGAGGCGCTTGCGGACCTCCCGCGCGGCCGAAAGGCCACTTAGCTCATACCTGTCTTCGGTCCTCGGCTTCTTTGCTCGCTCGGCGCGTTCCCTTGCGCGTTCGATGCCCTGTTCGCGGACCTTCGAAAGGAGGGAGGAAACGTCAGCACGGCCGATTTCGTCTATGACCCTCCCTGTCCAGCGAGGCAGCACGTAGTTGTCGAAGTACGCCTTTGTGGACTTCCATTCTTTCTGCTCGATCTTGGCATATTCGTCGATGAGCCGTTCGACGATGGCTTCGAAGGTGCGAGCATTTCGCTCAATCGCCTCTGTCTTTCGCCGTTGAGCTGGGTTCACTCCCTTTTCTGCGAGATCGAGGGCGTCACGCGCCGCATCCCGAGCCTTTGCGATGGTGACGCGCGGGTAGTCGCCCAGCGACATCCGCCTCATCTTCCCCTTCTTGCCGCCTTCTCCCGCGCCCGACACACGATAGACCACCGACCAATGCTTCGCGCCCTTCTGGCTGACCCGGAGCCGGAGTTGCGGCACAACCGTATCGGCCCACTCGAGCCGCTTCCCCGGCTCGGCTCTCAGCTTGGCGATGGCCTTGTCGGTGATCGTGTCGCGCTTTGATTCATGTTCAACGGCCTCGGGTTGCGTCGCCATTCGTCATCTCCTATCCATCCCGGGGAAACGCTGGGGAACCCTAAAAGAGGCGCTGGGGTGAAACCCGCCTATACCCGGATAGACGAGTTTCTAGTGTAAAGCCTCAGAAAGTCGAGCTTTTCCTATCGTGGCTAGACTTCGACAAACCCGGCTAGACTGGGTAGCTTAGACCTCCGAAGGCAGAGGTCGCACGTTCGAATCGTGCCGGGTGCGCCACTCCTTCAGGAATGGTCGCCCCATCCTTAAAATGTGAGTTCGAACGGGCGCGCCATGGAATCAATGACTTGGCGCATCAGTTGACTGTTCCGGCTTGCTCCGGAAGCATGGCGATCCGTTTGAGACTGTACTTGATGCTTTTTCGTGTTCCGTACTGATGCTCGGCTTCTCGTCGGGCCAGTCCAACCCCCTTGGGTTGTCAAACACTCAATCGCATCGATTGAGCACCTAAAGGTCGCTCCAAGTTTTACGGGTGTGATGTACTGAGAGCCCCCCGGTGTGACTGATCACGGGGACTAGAGCGCGCCCGAGAGGAAGAAGAGGGCCTGCCACTCATCTGTGTTTGTACGGCTCGAGTCCCTGTCCAGCGGCTTGGCGAGTTCGATGCCAGCATTGTAGTCCTCGGCGAGCGTCATGCGGATGCCGGCACCTGCGGAGGACAGAGACTGGCGGGCGTCTCCGAAAACGACGTTGCGGTTCCAGACAACCCCGGTGTCGTAGAACCCGTAGAGTTGCGGATTGGTGAGAAACCAAAGGCTCAGGTTTGGCGTGAGTGTCAGTTCAACCGACCCGGCAATTCCATCATCGCCGGTCAGTTCGCCATACTCGAATCCACGCCCGAAGCGCGCGCCGCCGAGGCTGAATTCTTCCGAAGAAACCAGTGCATCCGATGCTCGCTGCCCTCGACCGGCCACAGTCAGTGACAGCAAGTCATCAATGAGCGGTTGATAGCGCGACACATCGAGAACAAGCGTCGCCGCTTGTGGATCGCCGTCGGCGCGCGACAGCAGCGTGTCGCCACTCTTGGACGCGTTCAGCAGATTGATACCTTTCGAAGCACGCAGCGTCAGATAGGTCTGACCCCCGATGCCGTCGGCCACCATGCCCGAGATGCTTCCACGCAGGACAACCAGGTCCTCATCAAATACGGTGCCGAAATCAGTCCGCTCCTCAGCGCTGCGAAAGTCGGTACTGCCCCCCACCCACAGATTGAGGTTCCGCCGTCGAATGACAGGATAAGCCAGATTGACGGAGATCGAGGTAAGACTGCTTTCGTCGCCGACGGCATCCAGTGTGCCGCCTGCATCGATCCAGCTGGTTGTCGCTGATACGCTGGCCTGCAAGCCGCTTGAGCCGACAGGGGTGCTATAGGCGATGCGCACGAGGCGCAGTTCCTGGGGGTCACTTGGGACGGTGAAGCCGGAAACTGATACCGCATCCCCAAAGCCAAGCGTGTTGCGCAGCTCCAGGCTGGCGCCGACCTGAACAGGTCCCACTTCTGCTGACCCGCGGTTGTCCGACAAGAAGGAGGCCCCGAAGCGATCAAGTTCGATTTCCAGTGCCAGTTCATGCGCACCGGGTTGAGCCGGGTCCTCGGTCAGAACGGCATCTTTGAGGGTGACGCCGGGCATGTCATTGATGAGCAGCATATTGCGCTCAAGCGTCGCGATATTGAGTGGGCGTTCATCTGTGATCCTTCGGGCATAACCCTTGATCGCATGGTCGGGAACGGTCCCGCCTGTCCTAACGTGATCAACATACCCTTCGATGATCCGAATGCGGATGATGCCTGTTGTCACGTCCTGCGCGGGGATGATGGCCCGGGAGAGGACGTAGCCACGCTCCTGATAGATCTGTGTTACGGCGCCAGCGATCGCCTGGAGCTCGGCCGGCCCCACTTCGGTGGCCAGACGGTCGGAATAGGTGGCGGCGATGTCTTCACCACTCACGGCGCTGGCACCTTCGATCATGACGCCGCTCAGAATGAACGGCGGAAAGTCGAAGACATCAAGGTCAACAGCATCAAGCCCCAGGTCGACATCTTGCTGCTGCCTTTGCGGTGTGGCCTGTTCGCGGTCGATCACCTGCTCCTCAATGCGGCTGGGATCGGCCTCCTTGGAGGCTTGGGCAAAGGCATCGGACAAGGGCGCAGCGAACACGAGCGTGCTGCAAAGTACCGTCAGGAGTTGGACAGCATCTCTACCGGGTGGATAACGAAAATGCGTAATTGCCATCTATGGTTGTATCTATCCCCGCACCACCGCCGCAAAAAGTGGCGGTCCCGCTTCGGAACACAGCATGTGACATCACTACGCACACAGCGGGCCCCGAGCCCTAAAACTCCCTTACCCACTCAAATACATTGAATCGGGTTAAGTGATTCTTTCCTTTGATTCCAATGGTTTGTTTCAAAATTTGAGACATATGCCACTGTTTGTCCCGGGGTCAGTGCAGGATGAACAGGAGTCCGACAAATGCACGTCATCCAGAACGGACTGACATATATTGCTGCGATACTTATGGTTGTATTCGGCACGCTGTCCGCCCAGGCTGCGGATGCGTGGCATGTGGAGTCACAAAGCGGCGATGTATGGATTGCCCATGACGGCGCAACGCCGGTCTCGCTGGGTGGCACAACGGCACTGCCTTCAGGCACAAAACTGACAACAGGCGCAAGCGGCCGGGTCATCATCCGACGCGGCGATGAGGCCGTCGTGATAGCCCCGAACACAAGCATTGTTCTGGCGCCCGAGAGCCGCAAGGGTCTGGCGACGACGATCATCCAGTCGATCGGCACGATCCTCCTGTCCGTGGACAAGAAGGATCATCAGCATTTTGAAGTTGAAACCCCCTACCTTGCAGCTGTGGTAAAGGGCACCAAGTTTGCCGTGACCGTGGCTGATGGAAAATCATCCGTACACGTTGTGCAGGGCGCGGTAGAGGTTCTCGACTTCGAGTCCGGTGATGTGGGCATGGTCCGTCCGGGTCAGACGGCGGATGTACGATCCGGTTCGGGCCTTGGCCTTGCGGTGACCGGACCAGGGGCCGCAGTGCCTGCCAAAGCGCAGCGTACAGGCCGCACGCCGCGTGTCGTGGCTCCGGCTTCCCGGGCGGCTTCTCCCGGTACAGCGGCCTCCGGTGCCGCACTGTCCCCCACATCCACGAAGGTGAACATCAAGGCAGCCATGGGTGTGCAGCGGGTTGACTTGCCTGCGGCGACCGGTGGGTTGGTGCGTCAAGCAGTAGCCGGCACCGCCGCATCGGGAGCCAGGAACATCTCAGCCGGTACCGGGCGTGCAATTGGTGAGGCGGCCAGAGTCAACACAGGTAGAGCCAACGCAGGTGCTGCCTCACGCCTCGCCCTTGGGGTTTCGAATGCCGGTGGCGCCAAAGCTGCGTCGCCTGCATCATCCCGCAATGGCAATGGCGGCGGCCTCGCGCTTGGTGCCTCCGCCGGCGGCGGCAATGGCAATGGCAATGGCGGTGGCCTGGCTTTGGGCGCGTCCAATGGCGCTGGCAACTCAGGCGGCGGCCTCGCACTTGGAGCCTCCGCTGGTGCCGGTAACTCCAGTGGAAACGGTGCTGGCCTCGCCCTTGGATTGGGCAATGGCAATGCTGGTGGCAATGGGAACGGTAATGGCGTTGGTCTGGCCCTGGGCCTCGGGAACGGTAATGCCGGAGGCAACGGCAACGGCAATGCTGGTGGCAATGGGAACGGCAACTCCAAGAAGGCGCGTTAACCAGACCTAATCCCTTGTTGGTGAACACTGGTCAGCCGGGAGATACCACTCCCGGCTGATCTCGTTTTGGGGATGCAACGTGCAACGGATCGTTCAAGGACTGATCGCGCTTGCCATCGCTCTTGCCGCCTACGCAGGCAATGCGCTGGAAACCCTTGAGCTGGCCTTTCTTGAAACCCGATACAACCTGTTGGATAGGCCAGCCACTGGCGAGCTTGTGGCCGTTCAGATCGATGCACCGACGATCCAGGAACTCGACAAGTGGCCGCTCCCCCGTCACACCTACGCGTTTGTTGTACGGGCGCTGGTTGCAGCCGGTGCCAGCGAGATCGCGATAGATGTGGACATGAGTGCGCGGACCGATAGCGCAGAGACTGCAGCGCTCGCCCGTGCTCTCGAAGATGCAGGTGGCCACATCATTCTCCCCGCATTCACCCAATTTGCCACACCGGGAGATTTTGATGGCGATCTTGTGGATGCAGTGCCTGAACAGGCGCTGGCTCCCCATGCGTGGCTGGGTAGCGTCAATGTCGTGCCGGACCGTGATGGCCGCCTGCGCCAGTTGATGCATGGCATGCGGACATCTGATGGCACCTTTCGCTACTCCATGTTTGCGCTGCTGGCAGGCCGTGCCAGGCCAGCGCCGGAGCCGTTCTATATCGACTATGGCATCGATGTCCGTTCGATCCCGCGCATCTCTTTTGTGGATGTGCTGAACGGCCGCTTCGACGTCAACATGGTCACTGGCAAGCGGATCATAATTGGCGGAACCGCGGTTGAGCTCGGCGACCATTTCTCGGTGCCGCGCTATGGGGTGATGTCGGGCCCGATGGTTCAGGCCATGGGTTTTGAAACACTTGTCCAGGGTCGCGAGATCCACAGGACGGGGCCGGTCGCTGTCGTCATATTGTTGTTGATGGTGTTGGGCGCAATGCTGACGTTGCCCCGTGCATGGAGTTGGCGAGAACGTGGGGCGGTGTCACTGGGGCTTGTTGCATTTCTCCAGCTCGGCGCCATCGCCTTGCAGGCCTATGGCGCTATCAGCGTTGATGTGGTGCCGGCGGTCGTCGTGATTGTCCTTTGCCTGGGTATGCAACTCTCCCTGTTCGGTGACGCGCAGCGGCTCCTCGCCGCCCAGCAGAAGCGCATTGCCGATCACCAGCGAATCATCCTGGACCGCGTCGTATCCGACAGCGGCGACGGTATCGCTATTGTTGACAGATCAGGCCGCATTGAAATGGCCAATCGCCGGACCTTTGATCTATGTGGCGTGGCGCAGGGTGAAACTGACACGCACCTGGATGACCTGTTCCGCAATCTGGTTTTCATTCAGGAACGGCCCGCATCCGGGTGGCTCTCACTCCCCCACATGGAAGCCGTGGTCCATGGCGACAATCCCAATACGGCCAGTAGACATCTCGATCTCACAATCAACCGAAGCCTGGTGCCTGAACTGAAGGAAGGACCTCGCGGGTCTACCAAGCGCGAGGTGTTCGGGCTGACGGTCCGCGACGTCACCGACAAGGCACGCATGATAGAGGCGCAACGCGATGCCCGAGAGCAGGCAGAGCGTGCGAACCGAGCCAAGACCGATTTTCTGGCCAATATGAGCCATGAGTTGCGAACACCGCTCAATGCGGTGATCGGCTTTTCGGAGTTGATGGAGCACCAAGCCCACGGTCCACTCGGTGCGCCTGACTATCTTGAATATGCGGCCCACATCGCTGGCAGCGGTCGGCATCTTCTGGCAATCGTAAACGACATCATGGACATCACCCGCGCGGAAATGGATGAGGTTGATCTCGTGGATGAACCTGCGTGCCTCACCGAAATTGCCGAAAGCGCCATCTATGCAGCCCGCGGGGATGAAGATGCCTGCGCCCATAGTTTCAGGACAGAGTTCGACTTTGGTATGCCGGAAGTGCGCGTCGATGCAGCACGCATCCAGCGGGCCATCGAGAACCTGCTCAAGAACGCGGCAGCTTTCTCACCGCCGAGTACTCACATCACCGTCCGTACATTCATGGATGATAGAGGATGCGCTGTCATATCAGTGGCGGACGAAGGTGAGGGCATATCACCGGACATGCTGTCGTCAATCCTGATGCCATTTCAGCAAGTCAGGTCATCCATGAACCGCACATCGGACGGCATCGGCCTGGGCCTCACAATCGTCTCGGCATACATGAAGCTGCATGGCGGTGAGGTTCGTATTGAGAGCGAGATGGGACAGGGAACCACCGTACAACTGGTATTGCCGGCTGCACGCGTTCTTGATGGTGGTCTTGCCAAGGCTTCCCTCTAAAGCAGAACTACCACGCCCCGGTACGCACCTTCCTCCTGCCCGGTGCGCCATTCCTCCGAACCAGAGCCCATGTGTCACCTGCGTGCCCGTTTATGAAAACTGGGCAAGATAGCTGCGCAGGAGCCTGACGCGGTCCGGGCGGAAACTTTCGTCGGTCGGCTGGAAGGCTTCGATCCGCGCCACCCAGAATTTCCGAAAACCCTTGCGAAGGCAGCACCAGGCGAGCAAAGCGCACCCCTTGTCGAGATAGACGATGGCCAGTGGATAGATGCGCCTATGCGTTCGAGCGCCTTCCGCGTCGATATAGTCCATGTCGATCGCCCGCTCATCCCAGCAGGCCGAGCGGATATCCGAGATGTCCCGTGGGTCCTTCGCGGGCGTTTCGTATCGATGGACCATATGCGTTGCATGAAGCATCTGGCGTTGCAGGCGGTCGGGCAGGGTTGCGGTGATTTTGGCCAGGGCGGCATCCGCCGCCTTAGCCAGGTGTGGGTCGCCACGCTGGCGCACATCACTGAGACCAACCACCAGCGCTTCCATCTCGAGCCGGTCGAAAGTCTGTGGTGGCAATGCCGGGTCTTCGGTGAGTGTGTAGCCAAGACCAGGTGCCCCATCAATCAGCGCTCCGCCCGCCCGCAGGCTCTCAATGTCCCGATAGAGCGTGCGCTCTGACACCTCTGTTTCCCGGGAGAGCTGGGCGGCTGTCACTGGCTTGGGCAAAACCCGCAGCGCGTTCAGAAGGCGGAAAAGGCGTTCAGGCCGGCTCATGACACTCTCTCATGATATCCTGACGGAAACTGACAGTATGTTCCGCATATACCAGATGGCCTGTCGAAACCAGATCATGAGGTCAGACCATGCTTACCCTCTATCACGCGCCTCTCTCGCGGTCGTCGCGCATTGTTCGCCTGATCGACGAACTGGATATCTGGGACGAGATTGATATCCGCATCGTCAGCGTCACGCGTAGTGATGGAACCGGCGACCATGATCCCGGGAACCCGCACCCCGAAGGCAAGGTGCCATTGCTGGTTCATGACGGCATCGAGATCTGGGAATCGAATGCGATCATTCTGTATCTGACCGACCTGTTCCCGAACGCCGGGTTGGGCCCGGTTGTCGGCGACCCACAACGCGGCTGCTATCTCAGCTGGCTCGCTTGGTACGGCAATGTGGTCGAGCCGGTGGTCGCGCTTGGCGTGGCTGAGGTGTCGCATCCCATCCTCCAGGCAACGTTCCGGGGGGTGCCCGAGATGATCGCCCGCTTGGCCGGTGCACTGGAAGGCAGGCCATTCCTGATGGGGGAGAGCTTCACCGCGGCAGACCTCTTGCTGGTTTCAACCTTCACCTGGTCTCCCGACGCCGCCCCGGACAATCCGGCAATCAGGGACTGGATCAGCCGATGTGAAGCCCGCCCATCAGCACAGCGAATGGCTGAGTTCGACGCAAAGCATCTTGAGCAAAGCGGCGAGACCTGAGCGGTCGCCCTACCTGCTCACCGTCAGCTCCATCCTGCTTTGGCACGTTTTGAGCATTGTCACGCCTGTTAGAGGCGCATTGGGGGACGGTGTTCCAAAAGGGCACAGCATTGCGCCGCACATAAATGGGCGGGTATTTCTATGGCTAGGGCTCAGATCCTCAGCGATGTGTCGTCGGGTCGCGACAATAATCTGAATTTAATGCGGCTGCTGGCAGCGGCCATGGTGGCGCTGTCACACAGCTATCTTCTCGTGAATGGTGAAGGTGGCTGGCAGCCTTTGAAGGATACTGGCGGGTTCACGCTGGGCCATTACGCGGTCAATGTCTTCTTCGTGGTCAGCGGGTTTCTTGTGGTGCGCAGCTGGCACCGGTCAGAGTCGGTCATGCAGTTCGGCATTGCCAGGGCGACCCGTATTTTTCCGGCTCTCCTGATATGTGTGCTGGTCACCGCCTTTGTTGCCTTGCCGCTCGTCTCGGCCCTGCCGCTGGCGGAGTATTTTTCGTCTCCGCAGACCCTGCTCTATGTGCCGCTGACAGCCAGTCTCGCCACGCCGGGAGCGGAATTGCCGGGTGTGTTTGATGGCAACCCCGTTCCTAATGAGGTGAACGGATCTCTGTGGACATTGCGATATGAGGTCTTCTGCTACGGCGTTCTGGCGTTGCTCGGTTTGCTTGGGGCGTTTTCAAGCCGCACCAAGACGCTGATTGTGTTCGCCCTGCTTGGTCTTCCGCTGTTCATCCTGTCTTTGGTGCCGGGGATCCACGAAGACTACAACATGGTCCAGCACTTCGTCCGCTTCGGCCTGTGTTTCGGGATCGGTGTTCTGGCGCATGAATTCAGGGACCGTATCCCACTGCACTGGGGTGGTGTGCTGCTGTTTCTGGCATTGGCTGTGGCATTGCACGAAACGGCCTTGTTTGCCTTTTCCCTCTACGTCTTCGTGGCCTATGCCTCTCTGTGGTTCGCCTTTGTGCCGACCGGACATATTCGGGAGTTCAACAAGGTTGGGGATGTGTCCTATGGGCTGTACATCTACGCCTTCCCAATCCAGCAGTTGCTGATGAACCAGTTGCCGGGACTGGCTCCGCTTGAGCTCTTTGTCGTGACTTTGGTTGCAACCCTGCCTGTTGCGGCCCTGTCGTGGGTGTATATCGAACAGCCCTTCCTGACCCACAAGACGGCGCTGTATGCGTCAGTCATGCGGGTCATCAAACGGGTGCCTGCCGAAATACGGTAGATATGTCACGTCAATTTTCTGACTTTCCCGACGTCTCAAACCGGCGCAGGATTTGAGTCGAGGCAATAACGTCTCGTGGAGGGAACAATGAAAAAGATGATCGCCGAGTTCATCGGCACATTCACGCTTGTTTTGTTCGGCTGCGGCGCAGCTGTTCTGGCGGGGGCCGGAACGGTTGGTGTGGATGCGGTCGGGCAGTTGGGGATTTCGCTCGCATTTGGTCTGGCCATTGTCGCCATGGCCTATGGCATCGGTCCGGTGTCGGGCTGCCATGTCAATCCGGCCGTCTCGTTCGGCGCGTTCATTGCCGGACGCATGGAGGCTGGAGAAATGATCCAGTACTGGATTGCACAGTTCGCCGGCGCACTGGTGGGGGCCGCAGTGCTCTATCTCATTGCATCCGGCAAGGCATCCTATGATCTGGGCACGAATGGTCTGGGGGCCAATGGCTGGGGCCCGGGCTACCTTGGCGAATACACGTTACAGGCCGCGTTGATCTTCGAGGTGGTTGCGACCTTCCTGTTCCTTGTCGTGATCCTGGGCGCAACCCAGGCAGGAGCACCTGCCGCGATGGCAGGTCTTGCCATCGGTCTCACGCTTGCTGTGATCCACATCATCGGCATTCAGGTCACCGGGGTCTCGGTCAACCCGGCTCGCAGCTTCGGTCCGGCCATCATGGTGGGCGGAACGGCGATCAGCCAGCTCTGGCTCTTCATTATCGCTCCACTCATTGGTGCAGCCCTCGCAGGCATCATGTTCCGTACGGGCCTGCTGGAAGCCGACAACAGCTGATCTGTAGGCTGACAGAATGACCAGCGGGTGCGTGAAAGAACATGCGCCCGCTGGTTCTTATTTGACGCGCAGCTGTTGAGCGCCCACCTTACGCACCAAATCGCAACTGAATTTCATAACTCCCGGAGCCTGCCCAGATGACAGACCTGCTGTCACCGCTCACCTTTACGAGCGGGTCCACCATGAAAAATCGCTTCATGCTTGCCCCCCTGACCAACTGTCAGAGTCATGCGGACGGCACCCTGTCTGACGACGAGTACACCTGGCTGACCATGCGGGCGGAAGGCGGATTTGGTCTCACCATGACCTGCGCCTCTCATGTGCAGGCCATCGGCCAGGGGTTCCCGGGTCAGCTGGGCATCTGGGACGACAAGCACATTCCCGGCATGACGCGGCTGGCGGAAGGCATCAAGGCGAATGACAGCCTCGCATTGGTCCAGCTTCATCACGCGGGTATGCGCTCATCGCTGGTGAAGGACCTGCTGGACGGTCCGCCGGTCTGCCCATCGGACAATGAACGCTCCGGCGCGCGTGGTCTGTCCTTGCCTGAAACGCAGCAACTCATCGAGGACTTCGTGCGCGGCGCGGAACGGGCGGAGCAGGCCGGGTTTGACGGCGTGGAACTGCACGGCGCCCACGGCTACATCCTGTGCCAGTATTTCAGTGCCTCCATCAACAAGCGCGACGATGCCTATGGAGGCGACACCGAAGGCCGCTTCCGCATCCTGTTCGACATCATCGACGGCGTGCGCGCCCGCTGCCGCAAGGATTTCATCCTCGGCGTGCGTCTGTCTCCGGAGCGGTTCGGCATGCAGTTGGGCGAAGTGCTGGGCGTCGCTGAAAAACTGCTAAACGACGACCGCGTCGACTTTCTGGACATGTCGTTGTGGGATTGCTTCAAGGAGCCGGAAGAGGACGACTTCAAGGGCAAGTCCCTGCTCGATCATTTCGGCGCACTCAGGCGCGGCAAGACAAAGCTGGGCGCAGCTGGGGCACT